>Ga0067045_1028214_pt1 | contig 39335 bp, 32 predicted proteins | sample TerdegcTABiofilm_FD_59184 | JGI IMG/M metagenome (GOLD analysis project Ga0067045, IMG submission 59184) | Combined Assembly of (Gp0054472, Gp0054536) Wastewater bioreactor microbial communities from Singapore -Terephthalate degrading... | reverse complement strand
CATGACGAACGTGAACAGACGTTGAATCAGCTTCTTGTTGAGATGGATGGATTTGAAACCAATGAAGGTGTTATTATTGTTGCTGCTACCAACAGGCCTGATGTACTTGACCCGGCGTTGCTCAGGCCAGGCCGTTTTGACCGTCAGGTTGTCGTTGACATACCTGATATCAAGGGAAGGGAAAAGATATTAGCTGTTCATACCCGCAAAATCCCTTTGGCAAAGGATGTAGACTTAAAAGTTATTGCCCGTGGTACACCTGGATTTACTGGTGCAGATCTGGCAAATCTTGTTAATGAGGCTGCACTGCTTGCTGCACGGCGCAATAAAAAGCGCGTGAGCATGCTCGAGATGGAGGATGCCAAGGACAAAGTATTGATGGGTCCTGAAAGAAAGTCAGTCCTCATTTCTGCCGAAGAAAAAAAGGTCATTGCCTATCATGAAGCTGGGCATGCATTGCTGGGTATACTTACCGGAGCCGACCCTGTGCACAAAGTGACTGTTATTCCCCGTGGAAGGGCGTTAGGCTTAACCATGCATTTGCCCAAAGAAGAACGCCACTTGCATAATAGGGAATACTGGCTCAATCAGATCACCATTTTATTTGGTGGCCACGTTGCTGAAAAGATAAAATTTGGGCAGGTTACAACAGGTTCAAGCAATGATATTGAGCGTGCTACTGATATTGCCCGACGTATGGTGTGTGAATGGGGAATGAGTGAAACACTGGGCCCGTTAGCATTTGGCAAAAAAACAGAACAGATTTTTCTGGCTCGTGAGATAGCTCAGCACAGAGATTACAGCGAAGAAACAGCACAGCTTATCGATAAAGAAGTTCATGATATCGTCACCAGTTGCAGAGACAGAGCAATAAAGCTGATAGAAGAAAACAGTGATAAATTTGAGTTGATTGCAACAAATCTCATAGAACGTGAAACTCTGAATGCTCAGGAAATTGAACTATTAATGAAAGGTGAACCATTACCGCCTATTCATAATGGCGAAAATCCACAACAGCCTGAGGAAGAGCCTAAAATAGAAAAAATAAAAAAGAAAGCATCGCAAAAACCTTTGCTGGATGATAAAGAAGTGATTCCAACATAAAGTGTTTGGGGTTTGTATGATAGATGATGAACTGGACAGGTTATTGCAGGATATTGATAGTGATAAGGATTATACAGCTCAGAAAGCACATGCAAAGCATTTTAAAGAACATGTCCTTGATAGTGAACTAGATGAAACAATACATGATATACCATTACCTGAGAAAAAAAATATATCAGAAGTGGTAAAATTTTTCAAGCGCGGGCTGTCCAGTGGGATACACAGGCATATTGAATTGGCAAAGCTTTTACGGTCACGTTTGGATATAACGGAGGTTCCTGAACAGATTGTTCCGGTAATAAAGAAATCGTCTTACTCCATTTTTAAAACTATTGAAGATATTGAAATTCTTACGGATAAATTTATTGGTGAAATAAACGAAGCAAATTTAAGACGAAAAGCAACCAAAGATTTTCCCCTTTATTTCCCCGATGATTATCCTGACGACAACCGGCTTGACTTTATAGTACTTAAAGAAATATATTTGTTATTGCGTTCATTTAATAGTATTGTTAAAAAAGATTGGACAGAGCTTGAAAAGCAATCTGCAGTGTTTAACTTTGCTGAGGGTGGCAAACAGCTTTCATCAGTACTTAATGATATTATTGTTGAAGGAAACAGCCTGTGTAAAGCAACAGATATGTTACTGGAATTAATTGCCAATCATTTAGGGTTACTTTCTCATCATTATAATCTGTCTGATGCTGATATACGTTCCAAATTGCAATTTAATGAATTTAAATCATATACAGTGCAAAGTTTGTTAAATGAACTGGACACCTCTGAATCTGAACAAGATCAATCAGAAGCTTTAAAGCATAATATCCACAAAACATCACCGTTAACTTCTCCTGATGGTATGGAAGAAGCTTCCGATTCCAATGAATATAATAAACAAAAACAATATGAAATAAGCAAAAGTAAAACTCAATCTGAGTACAGTACCCAGCAAAGTACAGTTCCATTTACAGTTAAAGGCACAAAGCCATGGAATACTCGTGAACCATATATTCTACCGGTTGATGAAAATGTATTGAAGATTGAACAGGAAGATCTGGAGTATATGGTCTATTATACCAAAACACAATTAACTGATGACCAGATGAAATCAGAATTACGGAGGGCTTTATTAAAGCTATCTATCGATAAAGAAAAGTATGATATTGTTGAAGATTTTATTGAGTTTATCAGTAAAAAAAATGTATCTATCTTGCATGAAAGTGTTGAATATTTTGATATTCCTGAAAATGATCAATGGTTGTTTTATTATCATTTAGGGCCACATACCATATTTCGTTTGCTTTTAGCCGATATCCAGATATCAGGTGAAGGGTACTGTTTCAGTTCAAGGGATGGCAAGAAAATCAAGAAGTTGATTCCATATGAATTTTTAAAGACAATTGTTTTAGAATGGTGTGATAATAACGTCAATAACAGAGATTTGCCATTTGACAGTGTTAATGCTCTTGATCTTATTCGCAGGCAGGTTTCAAAAAAATATTTTTCTGAGATAGACGAGTTTGTTGCAAAAATTGATGCATATCTTGGAACATTGAACCCCGAAACATTAAAAAAGCTGGACCGCAAATCGTTTATAAAACAAAAGGCCTTACAGGTTTATAATCAGAAACAAATATTAATTTTTAACCGCTTTGTTGATAGAACAATATTCAAGTAGGGTGAAGGATTACTATGTTCACAGTTAAACAATATAAAGGTGATGAAAATCTTAAAAAGATTCTGGATAAGAATAATATACCTGTAGACATATATAATCTTAAAGCTGCTATTTTAGGAGTACAGGCTTCAGCAGGCAGTTTTACGTTGCGGTCACTTATAAAAGATTTTTTTAGTGAAGAAGTGCTGGAAAATAAAGATGTGGCAGATCAGATTGAGTCATTGTGGTTTTACCTGTTACGATTGCAACGATTTGATGACGGAGAACTTGAGCAGCCAGATTTTGACATGAAAACCCGCGAAGCATATACAGCGTATGTGAATGCTTCCATCATGCGTGCTGAAACGTTTTTAAAATATTTATCCACAGGCCAATTAGATGAAATGCTGAAAAACGAAAAAGTGAATAAAATATATTCAATATTTATTGGCAATGTTAATCTCCTGAAAGCTTTAATTATTAGCATGGAAGAAAAGTGGTCTCAGGAGGATTTTGCCAGTGATACTACTTTCCTGAAAAAATTAACAGGCTTTGTACGGGTAATGTGGGATACTCAAATTGCATTAAAGGAACACGCTAAAATCTTTAATTTACAGAAAATGAATAATAAGAATATCATTGAAGCAATTCAGCAACAAACCGGAACTGAAATTGGTCGTAATGATCCTTGCCCATGTGGCAGTGGCAAGAAATATAAAAACTGTTGCGGTAAATAAGCTGATTACGATAGCAGTGCCAGTATATGTTTTTTTCTTAATCCTTCCAGTATATTCATTGCCTGTGTTCGTTTAATATTTTCAAAAAGCGCAGGAATATCTTTTAATCTTTCTACCTGCTTTTGTGCTTCTTCCCGGGCTATACTGATAAGTTCAAAATCGTTAACGGGATCTGCAAATTCAAACGCTATACCCTGTCCGTGCTGACGGGTGCCAATGAATTCACCTGCTCCACGCATTTTCAAATCTTCTTCTGATATAACAAAGCCATCATCGGTTGTTGTTAAAATATGTATGCGTTGCATACTTTCCTGAGGTATATCATCAGGATAAATTAAAACGCAAAACGATTTGTATTCACCACGCCCAACACGACCACGTAACTGATGAAGCTGTGAAAGCCCAAACCGTTCAGCATGTTCTATAACAATAATTGATGCATTGGCAACATCAATTCCAACCTCAATAACAGTTGTGCTGACCAGAAGGTCAATGGTGTGATTATTAAATTGTTGCATGATTTTTTCTTTTTCTTCATTGGGCAGCTTCCCATGTAACAGGGCAATCGTTTTTGTTGGGAATCGCTTCACAAGCTGTGTATAGGTTGCTGTTGCGGATTTTAAATCCAGTTTTTCTGAATCTTCAATTAGTGGCAGTACGTAATATATCTGTCTGCCTTCATTCATATATTTTTCCAGTGAGCGATACACAGCTTCAAGTTTTGATGATGGAAAGGCAAGTGTTGTAACAGGAATTCTGTTTGCAGGCTTTTGTTTTATTATTGAAATGTCCAGATCACCATACAATGTTAGCGATAGTGACCGTGGAATGGGCGTTGCAGTCATGACTAACAGATCTGGCATATAGCCTTTGGTTCTGAGACTTGCGCGCTGATTAACACCAAAGCGATGTTGTTCATCAATAATAATAAATCCCAGGTTTGCAAATTGCACGTGTTCCTGAATCAGGGCATGGGTGCCAATGATGATATTGATAGATCCATTGTTTAAGCCTGCAAGAATTTCTTTGCGTACGGCAGCAGGTGTTGAACCAGTAAGAAGCTGTACATTTACAGAATCTGGTAAAAACTTTTTGAATGTAGCATAATGCTGTTGTGCCAGTATTTCCGTTGGTGCCATGAAGGCAACCTGCTGTCCACGGCTTATCACAGCAAGGCTTGCAATCATAGACACTATCGTTTTGCCAGAACCAACATCGCCCTGCAACAAACGGTTCATGGGAAAATCTGCTTGTAAATCATTAATAATTTCCTGTATAGCTTTTATCTGGTCATCAGTAAGTTTGAATGGCAGGGTTTGGATAAAATCGCTATACAGAGAATCGTTTATTGGAGGTTTTGCATGTTTATGTGTTTCTCGGATATAGTGACGTGAAAGATGTAAATAATATTGTAGGAAAAAAAGTTCATTGAAGGCCAATCGCAAACGTGCATGATGTGCTTCATCCATTGTAGCAGGGAAATGAATGTGTTGAATAGCCTGTGACATTGGCATAAGTTTTAGCCTTTCAACCATCTCACTGTCAAAGGGTTCCTGTATATGGTGCCTTGCCATTTCAAGTGCGTTGTAAATAATCTTTCTAAAAACCCGTGAATTAAATCCATGCGTTTTGAGTGTTTCTGTTGAGGGGTATATTGGTACTATCCTGCCTGTGTGCAATGCATCGGAACTATCGCCTATAAAATCATACTCCGGATGAACTATCTGCTTTGTGTGGTAATAATCAACTTTGCCGGAGAACAGTACCATATCGCCCACTTCAAAAAGCTTGATGAAATACTGTATGCCGCCAAAAAAAACTCCTGACAATGTATCAGTGCCATCATCAATAACAACTTCTAAGAATTTGCGCCGGTGACCTGAAATCTTTACCTGCCGTACAACACCGGTTACCGTGACAAAGTCGTTCACAAAGCAATCCTTGATTTGTTTTGTGTTGGAGCGGTCAATATATTTCCGTGGTAAAAAGTAAAGCAGGTCCTCCACAGTTTCAATCCCAAGTTCCTGCTTCAAAAGTTGTGCACGTTTTGGGCCAATCCCTTTTATGTACTGGATACTCTGGTCAAGCACAATTACTCCTCTTCAGCAATGTACCACACGCTTGCGGGTATCTGCACATACTTTCCTTCGCGGGTATAAAAGAATGAATAGTTTCTGCCATCTTTTGGCGTGGTGATTTTTTGAACGCCGTACCACCGTTTTATTATCCTCCCATCATAGCCAAATACAGTGATGGTAAGGTTTTGTCCAGTTATAGTTTCAATCTTACGTTGCACAATATTCTTCTGTTCGTAGGTGAAAAAATATTTAAAATACAGATATACTCCCAATAACAGAAGTATGGCAACTACAACGCCACTAAGATACAGTTTTGATTTTGTAGTCATGGCTTTACTCCTTTGAGATTTCTATTAAAATGACATTTGAAATAGATCATTAGTTCCAAAAATCAAATCCCAATACAAATTTACTGTCAACAAAAAATGATACTTGACTTAAAATGCACGTGCAGTAACAATTTTGCTTTAATGTTTATATATAATTAATAGTTTACTCGCGTTGCCTTTGAGGTGTATACGGGTTGCTTTTATTACGAAAATCATTAATTGGATTGGGATGTCTATGATACAAAAACAATTATGGATAGGTATATTGCTTGTTGTAATAGCAACATTACATTCATGTAAAAAAGAAAAAATATTTGAAATAGAACCCAATGACACCTATACACAGACTCATCTAATAAATATTGGTACACCTATTGATGGTTTTTTTAATACTGAAAGTGATATCGATTTTTATATGGTGGATGTTCAGGCTCCCACCCTGCTTGATATCAGTGTCTCAGCTGTTAAAGGTGTAAATAGCGCATTTACCGTATGGAAAGCTACCGATGATGGTGTGATGCCATTAAAATATGTAGATGATATGCGAAAATCAGCGCCTGAACGTCTTAGAGGGTTTAAGGTTGATGTGGGGCGCTACTATATATCAATTTCACACGGGGATAAGGATCCGCGGATAAAAAATACGGAAAATTCATACACATTGCTTGTAAACCAGGAAGATCCTGAAAGCTTTGAGTCAGAACCAAATGATACCATATTATCTGCAAATCCTCTCACAATAGGTGTGCCTGTACGCGGATACTACTCACCTGCGTTTAATAAAACAAATACCAACGCAGTAAATCCTAATCGCGAAGAGGACTGGTTTACATTTTATATTGACCAGGCTCCGGTGGTATGTGATATTGAGATTTCTGGCGTTACTGGCATTGAAGCACAACTTGATATTGTTGATGCACAGGGAAATGTATTATTTTCTTCTAAGCCGCAGGGGCAGGGAGTCAGCCAGATAGCAAAGGGGATTGGATTATCGGTTGCGGGTAATTACTATATTATGGTGGCAGCAAAAAATTATGCAGCAAACAACGAAACGCCATATAGCCTTATAGTTACTACGCGAAGCTATGACAATACCACTGAGATTGAACCAAATAACATTATGGCTTCAGCAACACCAGTTGTGACTGATACCATAATGGGTAGAATATATCCTGATGGGGATGTGGATTACTATAAATATGGTGGCGATAGCTCCGAGAAAAGTTTTTACCGCGTGGAAGTAGCGCCACCAATGACACTGGATATATTATTTTCTATTTACACTGTAAAAGGTGAAGAAGTGTATACGGTCAATAACGAGGTAACAGGACAGAAAGAACTGCACCCCAATCTTTTTCTCAGTGCGCCATTTTATGTTAAGGTGTGGGCAAAACGTGGTCAGCTTGATATGGACAATAACTATGGATTAGCGATAGCTCCAGTAAATATATCTAACCTGATAGATGTAGAGCCTAATGATAGCAAAGAACAGGCAAATGCAGTGCAGGGTAACACAATAACAGGCTATATATCAAAGAAAGCCGATACCGACTATTTCTTATTGCATTATAAGGGGAGGCAGAAAAAATATTTTTTAGTTAAAGCACCCGAAAAGATACCCGTTTCATTTTCAGTAACTGATTCATTGGGATATATATTGCAAACAGTGAAAATAAAAGCAGGGCAGTCAGCAACAGTGAATGAAATAATTGACGGCAAAGGGTATTGTATAGTAAAGCCACTTAATGATATGTATGATGGAATATATACTGTTGAAATAAAGGATAAGCCATGAGAACAGTTAAATACTTCTTTCTTCTACTATTACTGGTATCTGTTAGTTATGTAGTGTCCTGTAAAACAGTGCCACAGTATGAGGCACCGGTGGAACCGGTAATTGCACCTGTTGATGTTACTGTTAATTTTAGATTCATTGCATATGACACAGCCATCACCAATCCTGACGATGATAAACGGTGTTATTACAAAGTATTTATTGATAAGATTGATGCGGGAAGAACAACCATTGGGCTTGAATCCCAGAAAAAATATTTTGAAGCAAAGCTATCGCCCAACACACATCTTATAGTAATAGAAAAGTGGGTGCTTGATGAGCGTGAAGGAGAATATAAAAAGGTAAACAACATAGCCCAGCCAAAACCCAACTACTATTACTTTGAAACCAAAAAAAATGCAGTAACTGAAGTTACAATGGTTAATGATAAAAAGACAAATACAGCGCAATATTCGGTTAGTATGCAATAAGAAATATTTAAGCATAATTCATCTATGGGTAATATAAAAAATTATCTTGATTGTCATGTAAAATGATAGAAAATATTATTGAATATGATTAAAGATTTGACTTAAAGAAGATAGTAGTTTAAATTAAAATCATTATAAATAGAACACTGAATACTTTGAGAGGATATTATGAGTATAGAAACAACTACCTGCATTTCTTTAGAACATTTAGAATTGATTCGATTTTATGCCACACGTTATAATATGTCATTACATACATTCATTTCAGCGCTGATAGGCTTTTCAGCTCAATGGGAAAAATGTGATATAAAGTCTTTTAAACAGATCTCATATAGAGAAAAAGGAACCAGCTGGAAACGCTTCCATTTAGTGTTGTATGAGGATGAATATGAATTTTTTATGGATGTGAAGAAAGTATGGAAGATGTCATTAGCCAAAATAATTGCATTTTGTTTGGAAAATGTGCTGATGGAATTTTTGAAAGTCCTGGATGGAATAGATGATAATGATTATACCGATAACTATCGGTATACAGGGTATACATTTAGCACTTATAAAGAAGAAGGTATTATATGTTGCCAATTCTATTGGGGGCCGCACCCCAAAATAATCCGAAAAGCAAAATTATTAGGACACGTATAACATAATTTTTAGAAAAAAACAACGTATGTTCTCATTTTCAAAAATAGATGCGTTGGATTTACAGCCTTTTGAAATCTGCTCCATTCGCCCGCCTACAGAAAATTATAGCCTTACCTTCAGGATTACACGTAACTGCTACTGGAATAAGTGCGCCTTTTGTCCGGTGTATAAATGCGGAGCAAAGTTCTCACGTAGAACAGTGGATGAGGTTCTTGGGGATGTGCAGCGTGCAAGGCATATTGATGATTTTTTGTTTGAGCATGGCATAGGGTATCCCGTATATTCAGAAGCTGATTTTTATAAATTGCATGGTATCCTCCAGGATGTACAGTGCAAGCAGTGGGAAGCGGGAATTGTTGAAGGTGATAGTGTTAGTGATGGTGCCGAGGATGATGAAAGTGCCCTAAATATTGATGATGAGCGTATGCGATGGTTTATGCAGTGGTTTGTGGAAAAGCCTACATTAGCACAGTGCTTTGAACATATTGTGCAGTGGCGTATTGGTGGCGGCAAAACCTGCTTTCTAGGTGATGCTGATGGACTGATAGTAGCAGCAGAGGATTATGAAAAGATACTATCGGCAATAAAAAGAAATTTTCCTACACTTGAGCGCTTTACAATTTATGGTCGCACCAAAACTGCACGCAAAAAAGATTTTAAGGAGCTGTCACTTATACAGAAAGCAGGCATTCACAGAGTGCATTTTGGACTTGAGAGTGGCAGTGATGAGGTGTTGCAACTGGTAAACAAAGGTGAGGATTCCCGTGACCATATAGATGGTTGCATCAAAACCAGAGAAGCCAGGCTTTCCGTATCTGTGTATATTATGCCGGGATTGGGCGGAAGGCGTTTGAGCCGTGCACACGCGTGTGAAACTGCACGTGTCATAAATGCAATTAAACCTGATTATGTACGTCTGCGTACACTCTCAGTTTTCCCTTATACACCACTTCTTGATATGGTGAAACACGGACAATTTGAGCTGTGCAGTGATGATGAAATTGTTGATGAGATAGAAACACTGATAACAGCAATAGAAGTTCCCGTGATGCTGTATAGCGATAGCGCAACGAATCTATTGCCGTTACACGGAAAATTTCCGGATGAAAAAGATCAACTGCTGAGTATCATTGGTGAGTATAAATCCAAAGATTATCGGCAACGATTAGAGTACCGGTTGCGCGCACGATTGGAATCGTTTGTTGGGCAGTATGGGCGTTTGACGGATGACATTGATGAACTTTTACAACCGCTTATCAAGGGCAACCGGCTTGTAATAGAAAATATGGGATATGCAGAGAATGTCATTGCTGCAATATATAATAAGCTGATGCCGTAACTTAACAAGTACACACTCACTGCTATCATAAAAAAAGCTGCTCATAAAAGAGCAGCTTTTTTATACTATATAATGCGAAAATATTACTTTGCTGGTTGTTGTTGTGGTGCTTGCTGCTGAGGAGCCTGCGTTGGTGTATTAAGTTCCTTTCGCAGTAATTCCATATTTTTTTCAATCTTCTTTTCATCGCGCAACGTATCAACAAGTTCTTTGATTTTCATGTTGAGTTTCTGCTGGAAAAGTTGCTGTTTGATATACATCTCAGCCTGGTCAACCGGAACACCTTTGAAGCGGGCTCTTTGTTGGTTATAAATCTGTTCTACTTCCTGTGGCGCAATGGTTATTTCATTTTTAAACTTTTCACGAATATAGTACTGTACCACAAGCCCTTCTTTTGAGATATCTAAAAGAGTATTCAATTCTTCGTTTTTCAGTATGCCATCATCAATTGCCTTTTTGTACACTAATCGCTGCTGAATCATCTGCTCTAAGAAATTATTTTTATTGAGCAGAGGGTTCCGTTCCAGCTGTGCAGGGTCCTGCGCTAATTTATCTATCTCTTCTTTTGGGAGATTATAAATGCTTTTCATCTGTGCATAGTAGTATGCGTTAAGCTCATTGTCGGTAATTTCATCGCTGTCAATCTTTGCAATCCATTTACCGCCATATTTGTTGCCACATGAAATTGCAAGTGACAGAATCATAACAGCAATAACTGAATAAAAAATCTTTGTTTTCATATAATCCATCCTTTTACTATTGAAAATAAAAAATATTCCTCCGTGTGGAGGGCAGTGTTTTTTACTATCTGTAAAATCAAAAGTTTTACGATTGATAATAGATTATAGTAATTGTTGCAACAATTTTTTTAACTCTTCTAATTTTTTTTCAGGGGCTATGGTACCTGTTACAAAATTTACTATTTCTCTGTCATACCTGTCAATTGAAAGCCGTTTATCTTTCTGAATGAGTACAACCAGTTTTTTTGTATCAAGCTTGGATTCTTTGGTTATGCGCATTTTGACAAGTTTTGTGTCCTCAATAATTTCATCAATATAAAGCTGTGACGCTAGTGTTCGTACCTCTTCCATTGCTATCAGCGATTTTACTTCTTTTGGTGGTGGACCAAAGCGGTCAATCATCTCCTTGGTAAGGTCTGCTAACTCTTCCAGTGTTTCACAGGCTTCATAGCGCTTGTAGAATTCTATTTTCTGCTTTTCATCGGTGATGTAACTGTCGGGAATAAAAATATCAGTTTTGATATATACAGGTGTCCTGAATACTAAAGCTGGCTTTTCTCCTTTGAGCTTTCGCACCGCATCCTCAAGCATCTGGCAGTACAGGTCAAAGCCTACATCCATAATATTGCCCGACTGCTCCCTGCCTAAAATATTGCCCGAACCACGTATCTCCATATCCTTCATGGCAATCTTAAAGCCGCTGCCAATCTCGGTATATTCGGCAATCACCTGAAGCCGCTTCTGTGCATCTTCGGTTATCTGTGCGTCTTTTGGATAAAAGAGGTACGCGTATGCTTGCCTGTCTGAGCGACCAACACGCCCCTTTAGCTGATACAGCTGCGACAGTCCAAAGGTATCGGCCCTGTTTACAATTATGGTATTAACATTTGGCATATCAAGTCCTGATTCAATGATAGACGTTGAGACCAGCACATCGTATTTGCCGTTTATAAAATCAATCATTACTTCTTCAAGTTCGTGCTCATGCATTCTGCCATGTGCCACACAAAACGTTGCTTCCGGCACAAGCGTTTCTAAGTACTGTGCCTGCTCATAGATGGTGCTGATGCGATTGTGCACGTAAAACACCTGTCCTTTGCGCTCTATCTCTTTTACAATAGCCATGCGCACAATATCAGGATTGTCCTCAATAACTAATGTTTCAATAGACTGGCGGTTTTCTGGTGGCGTTGCAATGATGGACAGGTCACGGATGCCAGCAAGCGCCATGTGCAGTGTGCGCGGTATAGGTGTTGCAGAGAGGGTAAGCACGTCAACCAGAAGCCTTAGTTTTTTAAGATGTTCTTTATGTTTTACGCCAAAACGCTGCTCTTCATCTATTATAACCAGTCCTAGATTTTTAAAATGCACATCTTTTGCTAGCAGTGCATGTGTGCCAATAATAATGTCGATAGCTCCTGCTTTCAATCTTTCTTTTATTGATTTTACCTGTAATGGTGTTTTAAAACGCGACAGCATCTCGATAGTTACCGGATAATCGGCAAACCGCTTGGTAAAAGTAGTATAATGCTGCATTGCAAGTACAGTGGTTGGTACAAGGAGTGCTACCTGCTTTCCTGCCATTACTGCTTTGAATGCAGCACGTATTGCAACTTCGGTCTTCCCAAAGCCAACATCACCGCATATCAAACGGTCCATTGGCTGCGGTTTTTCCATATCGTCTTTGACGTCTTCGATGGCGGTAATCTGGTCAGGAGTTTCTTCGTATTCAAACTTTGATTCAAACTCTTCCTGCCACATGGTATCTGCAGGGTACTGGAATCCCTTCAATGCTTTCCGTTGAGAATAGATCTTGAGTAAATCCTGTGCAATCTCTTCTACTGATTGCTGCACTCGCTCTTTTATGCGGTTCCACGCTGATTTTTTGCCCAGTGCGTCAATCCGCGGCTGCCTGCCATCAAGGCCTACATAGCGCTGCACCATATTTATCTGGTCAAGCGAAACATACAATTTGTCACCGTCGGCATACTCAATGACTAAAAAATCACGTTCAACGCCTCCTGCACTCATGCGCTCAATGGCTTTGAATATTCCAATACCGTGGTTGATGTGCACCACATAATCGCCGGGCGATAGCTCTAAGAATGTATCTATTGGCTTTGAATACTTTTGCTTGAAGTGTTTTTTCTTGCGGTACGATTTACCAAAAATTTCGTGGTCGGTGATGATAAGTGTTTTGATGCTTTCTATTGCGATCCCTTCGTGAAGATTTGAAATAATTATGCTGAAGTGTTTTTTTGGATTATATGTGTCGAATGTATCAGAAGGATGGAATTCATTAAACAAATCGTATAGCCTGCGTGCTTGCCCTTCAAACGATGTGCTGACAACGATATGCCATCCTTCTTCTATGCGTTGTACGCACTCATTGCGTACATCCTGTATCCTTCCCTGAAATGAAGGGATGCTTTTTAACTGCCACACCTTCTGAGTGTCTGTTATAAATGGGTGCAGTCTGACAGCCTGAGTTTCAATTTCCTGGTAACTGTCGCTACGCAAAAGCTGTGATGCAGGCACACAGAATGTGCTTTCTTTTTTATGGTTATACAGCTGATGATAAGTTCGCTCTATTTCATACAGTTTTGCTTTCAGCTGTGGTGGGTCGCACAGGAAAATGTGCGGGTTATGCGCAAAGGAGATGAGTGTATCAGCTTCAATTGCCAGTGGGAATAAATCGTATATGCCAGGGATATTAACTTTTTGCAATGACTCCAGAGCCTGCCTGTGTAAGGAGCTATCGCCACGCTCTAATGCTTTTTGTATTTTTTCTTTTTCAGATTGCGACAGTAATATTTCGCGGCGGGGATATATGGTTATGGTATCAGTTTCATCTAATGATACCTGCGACAGAGGGTCAAAGAAGCGGATGGATTCGCAGGTGTCGCCAAAAAAATCCAGTCGTACAGGATTTGCAGCATTTGGCAGATAGATATCAATAATGCCACCTTTGACTGAGAATTGTCCATAACGGTCAACGCGGGTTTCACGTTCATAGCCATAGTTTATAAGTGTTTCTATGACGACTTCAAATGGATAATCATCACCTTTGTTGATGTGAATGCCTTTTTTCAAAAAGAACTCTTTATGTGGAATGGCTCTGAGAAGTGATTCAATAGTTGCCACTACAATAACAGGTTTACCTGAAAGAAGCTGGTACAGCGCAGTGATGCGGTCACGTTCTATTGAAGATGATGGATTTACGTATTCATACGGAAGCACTTCTAACGCAGGGAAAGGAAATATTTTGTCGTCATTTACGAATGCTGCTATGTCAGCCACAAAGCGGTTCATTGCGTGGTAGTCATTGGTAACTACAATAGTTTGTGATTGCAATGTGTTAAATGCAGTTGCGACAATAAATGGAAACGACGCAGGGGGAATTCCTTCTATACAAAAGGCTTTTACGCCTGCGTTGGTCAGTGATATAAATTCATCAGTTGATGAATATTTGCAAGTGAGTTCTTTCAGGACCATGGTAGTGTATAGTGTTGTGTATATCTTGAATATGATATATGCTAACAGTATATATTAAATTACGCATACAGGTTTATAATATTCATTTATCAATTGTACTTTTGTTTTATGGATTTTTCAATCTTTTTGTGAGGCTTTGGCCCCACTTTTCTCTCACTCCACAAACTCCGCCTTCTCTGCGTGAAAATATTTTTCATTTATTGCACGCAGAGATCCCTGAGTACCAAGAGTTTTAATATATGCTCCGCCCCTTATTTCTCCCTTACTCCGTGTTCTCTGCGCTCTCTGCGTGAAACTATCTTTCATTTGTTACATGCAGAAACGCCGCTTGAGCTGCATAGGTTGAGGGTGCGTTTAGAAATGTTATTTGATCACTGTTTCAATTGCTTTCTTATTGCTGTAATATTTCACACCGTAGTAAATTCCCGCCGAAATGCCAATAACACCGGAGGTGATTGTTACCGCTGATATAATGGTGGTAACAATACCAAAATTGGTAAGATAGTATACTGCTATGCCTGTTCCAAGTGAAATGCTCCCACTTGCTGAAAAGAACAATGCATTATATCCATTATGGAGCGTGTTCTGCCGACTCTGGCTTAGAAAATAAATAAGGTCATGTTTAGACAAAGAATCTACTGGATTTAGTCGTGTGGTATCCACAGTAAAATCACTCTTTACCGGATACTTTTTATAGTGATAATACCGTTTATTAGCAGGTTTATTGTTGTGCAAAAGCTTTATTGTGTATGTGTATGTATCTGGAGTCAATGTTACCGGTAACTGCACAACACAGTACATTCCATCAATAACTTCCGGATAAAGTGCATATTCATTGCTTTGCCCCTGAGAGTTAGTGATAGTTACTGCAACCACAAATGGTTTGTTGCTGGTATTGTAAATATCGCACCATATGAAGTAAGGATTCGTGGTGGAAACTACTCCTGTTGGGTATTGCAATGGTTGAGCGCTGTCATTAATCTGAGCAAAAGAGAAATTAATGAAGGTTAAAAGCATTGCTATACTTATTACTGTTCGCATAGGTTTACCTTGACAAGAGTAAAGATATACTCTACAGTGTCAGAGCAATAAAAATATGCAACAACAAATTTAAAAGAGTTTGGACTATGAAACATATAGTGTTTTGTATATGCCTGTTATTTACAATCCAATCCCGTGCAAATGAGCTTGATAAAATTATTAGCAATTTTGCAGTGGAAAGTATTGATGCTACCATTGTGCAAGTTGTAGCTGAAACAGGAAAACCAACTATGCGCTATGAAGGCAGATACAGAGCTTATAAACAGAATATGCGCATTGATTACACCAGGCCATTTTCTCAGATAGTCATTGTAAAAGATGGAAATCTTCAGTGGTATTATCCTGATACAAAAGAGTTGTGGACAATGCAGAACATGAATGCACCAATCACACATCCCTTTGCGCATTTTTTTGCTATTAAAGATAGAATTGTTATCAAAAGCAAGGAAGATACATATTATGGATTTTTTAAAAGAGCATATCGTTATATTCTAGAAGATATTACTACTGGCACAAAAATTGAGTTGCTGATTGATAAAAAAAAAGGTTATCCAGTAAAAAAGATTACATATACTGCACATGACATTGAGATTATGCGTGAATTGTATGAAGATTATGTATACATACACAATATATGGTTTCCCACTACTGTGGAGGTGACTGCACGAACGCATAGTGGCACAACCCGCAATATAACACGCTACTACAATATATACCTCAATATGAAATTACCCGCTGACATATTTACACTGCAATTGCCCAAGGGTGTAAAAGCAAAGCAGATGTGAGGATATTGTGAAACAAATTATTTTGGTAGTCCTATTTATTTTCTACTCATCAGTATGTGCTGCAAAGGTAATTGTCACTGGCCTTACTGTCCCCATAGATTTAAGTGAAATTGAAAATCAGACGGTTACATCAGAAGTGCAAGCAAAGATACTATCGATAGCTCTTACTAATAAACTCCATTCTTATGGGTACACCACAAGTTATGTAAAGCAGTATCATCTTGATGGTGAAGTGTGCATTTTGTACATTGTTGAGTCACACATTGCAGATATACAAATTACTGCTGATTCAGATGTTAAAGAATCCATCATACAGGATTTACAAAAATTGCAGGGAGCAGTATACAATAAGAATGCAGTACATGTAATTCTGTCGCAGCTAAAAGAAAAATATGTACTTGATACAATTAAGGTAAATGTGGTCAATTATAGTGAGGGGGATGATGTACAGCTGATTGTAATGATTAGAGCTAAGACGCTTATGTATTCACTTGAGGTTGCAACAGCTCCCATCTATGGCATCACGCCTTCGCTTATGCTATCAGTCCCGTTTTACCAATCAATTGCTACCCTTCAGGGGCAGATAGGTTTTAATGACAAGATAGTTACTGTAAAAAAAGGTCTGCTGGATTATTTACATCATTCAGGAGCTTATGGATGTCACCTGGGGATGAGTATATCACAGGAATATGCAGTGTGGGAGCGCTATGCGGCTGATTTCACATTAACTATGGTAAGACCCTTTCTTGGAATTGGTATGTTCCATTCTGTGGGTGTGTTTGATATTTCATCTTTTATCTATGGTGTTGCAGCATATTTCAGGGTATCAGAGTATGAGAACACTATACTAAAAGAGAGGCTTCCTGCCACCTGTAATAATACTGGAGTTGAACTTAGAGTTAATGTAACTGACAGCCGTTCAATAGTTAAAAAAAATAAAAATTTCACTATATCAATATTCAACGGTATCTCTGATGAAGAATATGTTTTTACTACACATTTATCGCTATATGCGCCCATACCAGTGACAACGCGTTTATATATTATTCCTTCTGGTTATAGTTTTCATACAACTTCAGGTAACAGATTAAATGCTGAGTATGTGTTCGATAGTTACTTATTAGGATATTCTGATAAGTATACGGCAACACTATCCCGCCATATCACTGGGATACAATGTATGTATGAAGTCATATATGAAATGCTATTTTTACACATTTTTGGAAATATTGGCGTTTATAAAGACGAGTATAATCATTGGAGCAATGTATCCAACTATGGTTTAATGATAGATGTATACTATCATTCGGCAATTATCAATATTGGATGTGCCTGGAATAGTAATGAAATATTCAATAACTATTATATTTATTCAGGCGTGAAAGCTAGCTGGTAATACTCAAACAAAAAACAAGAAAACTTCTAAAAACTAATTTTTAAGGATGTTCCCATGTGGGCACTTATATAGGTAAAAACTGCTTTTTTTGATTGTCAATAATAAAGATAAAAGTAGTTTAGATGTACCCATAAACTTTTCATTGACTGAAAATAAAAAAAGTTTTGTAAGCGTGATTTGATTATTTTCATGCTGACACGTGAATAATTTCGCCAGAATTAAAGAAATTATAATTCCCAATTGATTTCATTTTGTTAATAAATGACTGATTGTGCAGAAGCTTAATAAGCGACTGAACTGTTTGATTAAAAAATATGTCTTTGGATATAATCATATCAAAGCTTTCAACAGTTAAAGGAATAAAAGGTAATTTAAAGAAATTTGCAATAGCAACAGAAGCTACACCACAATTAGCTTCGCCTGATTGTATTGCCAACCCAATTTCAATATGAGAATATTTAACATTTGTATATCCTTTAACGTAATGAGGGTTGATGGTATATCTGGTCATATATAGATCAATCAATTGACGTATGCCTGAACCTTCTTGACGATTTACAAACACTACTTCGGGTTGAGTAATTGAACTAAAATCTTTAATGATATGTTTTATACTAGGGGTAATGATAAGACCTATTTCTCTATCAAACAGGTGCATAACGACTACTTCTCTATTGGTGCATAATTTATTTACAAATGGGATGTTGTAGCTTTCAGTTTCAGCATCATAAAGATGTGACCATGCAACATCTACAAGGCCATTATTCAATAAAGTTAACCCGGTGTAACTTCCTGTAGAAGTACTAAAAATATACGAAACTGGGTGGTTCTGCTTTAGTTCATTAAGAAGAATATCTAATACCGGATCATTGCTTCCTGCTGCAAGTATACCTTCACCTGTTTGTTTGACTTTATTTGCAATAAATTTTATTTGTTCAGTGGAATGGCGGATAATCCATTCATCAATAAGTTGTTTAGGGAAAAGCCATTTACCAGTAATTTTTGTACATGGAATTTTATTTTCTTTTATTAATAGATACACCTGTTTTTCATGAATGTCTAAATACTCTGCAACTTCCTTTGTATTCATCATTTCTTTAGGCATTTCTATACTCCTTAGACAACTATTGATAAAGACTCATGTGTTAGTAAAAAATGGAAGCGCACCTGCTTGATAAAGATTGGGTGCACAAATAATATCACCCTTATACATTTTTGTATTTGTTATATATGAAAAAATGATAAAAATCATTAAGCTTAATAATAAAAAAATTTTTTAAAGGAAAATCAAGTAAAATTTAATTATTTTTTATGCAGTCCATTGGCTGTAGATATATAGAAAATCGACATGAGCACAATAATGCATAAAAATGAAAAGAACCATATTGAGTATCCATAATCATTTTTAATTTGAAGACTGTATTGAGATAAAACACTTGAAGTAGTGCTGGAATGTTTTATTTCTTTACTAATTTTTCTGGTTTTTTTATTATTCTTAATTAAAAACAACATAAACCCATTGTGTGATGTGGGATGGAGAGCGGAGATAATTATTTCTTTTTTTGGAATACCATTATTTGATAGTGTAACCGAAACATTATTTATTAAATTTTTTAATAACGACTCATCCGGGAAATATGTAACCTGTATGGATTGTATATATAGTTTTTGGTAATCCAGGTAAACACTGTTTCCCGGTTCTATGTCAATTAAAGTAGCGTTGTTGTATTTCTGTGAAATGAAATGTGAAAGTAGTATAAGTATACTTGCAAGGTGAACTGCTGCTATATAGTATTTCCCCATTAATTGCTTATATGTAAAAGCAGGCCTATTTTTTACAATTGTTAATAATTTATCAATAGTGCAAAAAAACATATTGCACATTATAGCAGATATCGTAATGCATATTCCTATTACCCACCATATTCGGTAAAAATCAGTCATTATTGTATTCTGTAACCATTGAATGATGGGACTATAGTCAAGCGTATTGTAAAAGCTGAAGAATATGTTGGTATATATAAAACCACAAAAAAGGAAGAATGACAGCACTGTCAACAGCCAGAATGTAGTCTGTATACTGCATAGTATATTCCATGCTTTACACATAGTGTCAGCTACCTATTCTTGGTATTGAATATTCATGTATATATGAGCTTAAATAAAAAATAAATGTTATTAAAGAACATAGTAATGCATACAGTGATTTTCCTTTAGTATCAAAATAAGCAATATATTTCAGGTGAATAAAATTTATATACATTATCCATATAAAGACACTTTGCAGGTGTCTTGGACTCCATTTAAATAATAATCCCCATCCATAATAACACCACACTGCACCTGTAAACTGTGTAATACTGTATATTATAAAACCCCAAATTATACATTGCTTGACATATTTGAAATAATTACTATTATTGGATACAATATACAATAATGAATAACAACCACTTATGTAAAAGAGTCCAATGCTGAACGATTCAGTCAGGAAAAATATATGTGCCAAAAAGATTGATTTAGTTGGAGAAGGTGGTAGTAATCCTTTAGGATAGGATAATGCTATAAAACTTACAATGAAGAGCACACTAGTTGCATATAAAATGGTTTGGTCGTGATACCAGTAGTAAAGAATTGTAAGAATCAAAGCGATAGCCCATGGTGTTAAGAATACACTATCAAAAGCCCCCTCTAAAACCAGAAACCCACTTATATACAACCTGAGTATCAGATATAAAGTATTTACAAAAAGCCCAATGATGAGTAATAGTTGTGCTAATGGGCCTTTTTTAGTGATTATAAAAATAAACGATATAACATATAATAGAGTAGCTACAAAAAGTAATTTATGCATTGAAAAGTTCATATGTTATTTGTTAGTATCGCTGAAAAGTAGTATATGTGATAGTCCCCATACACATCTGTCCACAAAGAAATCACTGGCTGAAGCAACCATATAATTACCCTGGACTGATGTGCCATCGATTTGTGTTGCTATGAAAAGTTCGCTGCCTGAATCGTGTTCAAAGATTTCTTTGTATGAAAATACGCAACGGTATCCATCACACCCAACAAATAGAAACCAGGCATCATGTGGAATAAAGGAAAAATTTTTAGTAAGGAATGACCTCAAATTAAATCCTTTTGCATTAGATATTCCTTTATATCCTCTACCATGACCAACCTGTATCCAGTTAGATAGTGTCTGTGGCTGTACCTTTGAAAAATTAGCAGTATGCAGTTTTCCCAGTGAAATACATTCAATATGTGTTGAAGAACAACTTTTCCCTTTTTTTGCTTCTGGTAAAAATAAATTATCATAGCGAGGCACTAAAAGATTAATTTCAACAACATCATCAAGGTATCGGGTGGTATCATTATCGCATGCGATAACTAACTTAAGGCCTTTAATATCTTCTTTATAAAGGTTTTTTGTATATGAATCTCCCTCTTTGGCTGGTTGTATTGGTTCACGTTTATATGCCAGAATATAGGAAAACATGTTAGCTGACATAACCAGTTCACCATAGCTGCATTGCGATATTTTACCATTACGCGCTTTAAACTGGACAATTATATCATGAGGACCATCAAATGCAGCATCGACAGGTTTTTTAATTTTGATCCCATCAAGAATATTAATGATTGAAATGCCATGATATCTATATGCACCTAGATATGTTTTATCACTTGAAATTTCTCTGGTAAATAGATATGTGGATGCCAGTGTAGCCAGCTCAGTGCTGTTGAATGTATAAACTTTTGCTGTACATCCTCTAACGGTAAGATTGGTATCTTCTGGTATTGGGACTACAACTGCTTTTGGTGTTGCACCAGTTACCGCTATAATATCCTGAGGATTATTATTAAAAAAATGTAAAACAATAATATAAACAACTAATAGCATTATAAGAATATATGGTGTAAACCTTTTATAATTTTTCATGGTGCATATCCTTTTATGTATGTTTTTTACAAAGTACGTACAGGAATGATATCAGTGTATCATCCGTGTACGCATCATAATGAGATACTTATATACAGTTACCATACGTATTATAACTCAGCATTGAATCCTGCATAGAACATACGTCCTGGACCAGGATTAAAGGGATCGGCTGCATAATCATCCAGTATATTCTTACAGGTTATATATACAGAGTAATGAGTCAGGAATTTTTGCTGTATCTTAACATTAAGCATTACTGGATTATGCAATTGTACTGTATTATATGCATCAGCGCTAAATGCAGTTGATGTAAATGCAAAAGAGGTGTTGGCAACATAAACTACCTGGTCTGCAGTATAAGTACCCCAGAAAACAAAGTCGGTTTCAGTTGGCAAACTGATTATTAGTTGAACAAGGAACTGATGTGTGGGTATACCTTCAACTCTTTTACCATATGTGAGGCTTGTTACTTTATCATTGCGGGCATGGGTAAAGACATAGTTTAAAGTACATTGTAAAGAAATCTTTTGTAGTGATGTTTTATAGGTTATTGTACTTTCAATACCCTGTGCAGTAATACCATCAATGTTGTCGTACCTTTCGTATGCACTATCAGGATTATAAATGCGTGCTATCTTGTTTTTAACTTTGGTGTAAAAATAATCATTTCTAAACGACAGTGCATTATCCCACAATATCAATTCAAAACCAGCATTGCTACTATAAATGGTTTCAGGTTCAATTTTATATTCTTCATTGTTATCAATTATATCCTGACCGATATCTTTATACTGTGATAAATTAGGAAACATAGTTTTTATACCACCTGCAAGCCTGATTTTAAGCAGGTCAGGAATGGCTTCGTACATGGCCGCCACAACAGGATTAAATGAGTCATATGTTCCCCATATATACGATGTTTTTTCCATTTTTGGGTAGGAAGATAATGAATCACTAGTTTTATCATAAACCCGTAATGATGAAAGATTTTGGGCATCATATGATATGCCCATTGACAAAAAAAGCATCCCCATACCGGTATTGATATCCCATTGATCTTCAATAGCCACGGTTACATATTCAGCACTCATATCATGCACTTTGTATTCATTGGTTCCCAGGGTAGTTGCCAGTGTTGATGTGGGGTCGAGTGCTTTTTCAAGTTTATCATGTTGTTCATTACGGTAATGGATGGAACCATGGATAGTATTGTTATTGAATAATGTATACTGAGGCATTATATATATTCCATATGATGTTTCTTCAAATATTGATTGTGCATCACCGCTATAGTTAGTTGAATTGGGAAACATCTGAGCAATATCATAATTCTGGTTAAAATATCCTTCCAGATTATTTCTTTGCTTGATATAGAATGTACTGATCCTGATTTTAAAATCTCCATATGAAGTAGTTAAATAGGGGGATACATTAAGTCGCCAGTCTTCTGGCCAATAGAAAGCCCTGTTTGTAAATATATCTCTCCAAGATTTTCCGCTTGAATCAAGATAATCACGATCAAAGGCAGGTAGTACCCATACACCATTTTCTTCATCAAAGTAGGGGAGAGAATTGTTTTGAAATGTGTTGGAGTACATCTCATTATGATAATAGTGTGCTGCAATTCCTAATTCGGTCTTATCATTTATGGAATACCCAATCTTACCTGCAATAGTATGCTTGGTATATTCAGTATTGTTCCACTTCTCCTTATCATTTAAATAATTTTCTACTGCGTCTAAATCAATATCACCAAATGTTGGATATACTATAGGAGTTACAGAATCGTCAGCAAGGTCATATGTAACCAGTTTATCAAACCATGCCCGTCGGTTACTTGTAGTTAATTTTTTTGATATTTCATATCCATCGGAATATTGATGGGAGGTAGCAATCCATGTATAGAAATTCCCTATAGGAATACCAGCCTCACCACCAATAAAATAGTTGGTAAACTCTCCGTATTCAGCGTTTGCCTTTGCGTAGAGTTCCTGGGGCTTTTTTGTTATTATATTGATTGATCCTGCACTTCCCAAAGAACCATACAGAGCTGAGGATACCCCCCTGTTGACTATGATACGTTCAACATTCGAAACCGGAATCATTGATATATCAATATTATTGCCTCCGTAATAAGGATCAATAACTGGAACACCATCTATAAGGATTGCTACATATTGATGATCAAGCCCTCTCATGGAAAGACCGGAAAATCCTTTAGCTGTTTGTTCAATCTGTACGCCTGGTACCATCTGTAAAGAATCGGCAAGGGCTTTGTCATTTCGCATGTCAATGTCTTTACTGGTTATTTCAGTATTGGTTGTGGCTTGCTCAATATTGGCAATCTTTGTTTCAAGGATAACTATTTCCCCAATGTAAAAAGCTTTATATTTTGGCTGTATAGTGAGTTGATTTTTATCTGTTTCTTTATTTTCATTTGTGGAAGGACTATCGAGGACTTTATTTTGGGCTAAACCGGTACTGGCTAATGAACAAATAATAAATAATTTCAAGAGATTTGTATACATATTCTTCATTTATCACCTCACACTGCGTTTGTATTTTGTTTACAACCTATAAATCGTCATTGAAAATATTCTATTGTAATTGTCAATGATTAATTGTAATTATAAGTAATAATAAGTAATATTATGTAATTTTAAGATATAGAGGAGGGAAATTTGAAATTGATTTTAAAACTCTCACAAGATATGTGGTATAATTTAAAACATATAACAGGATGGTTTTATGGAAGAACAATGTGGCATAGTTATAAAAGTTGAGGGCAATTATATCCTTGTTGAAGCTGATGCAGTTTCATTTTGTGCTTCATGCAATAATCATGAATGTTCCATGCGTCAATCACATGGGCGACAGCTCTGGATAGAAAATACACTAGGTGCAGTTAAAGGCGATAGAGTAATTTTTGTGTTGCCTTCAAAAGGGATTATACTTTCATCTGTTGTACTGTATGGGGTCCCAATTCTGTTTCTTATTGCAGGTATAATAGCAGGTACACTTATGCCATTGTCAGTATTTTCAGACAGTGATGTTTCAGGAATAATTGGTGGAATAGTTTTTTTTGTACTATCATTTGGAATTATGCGAATAGCATCAAAATATATTGTGAAGCATAATAAGATTACCCCTACTATGGTTAAAGTAGAAAAGTTGTTGTAAAAAATCGTGGACAAACAATACATATCATTACATAGCATCATGGTTTTTAAAAGGTGGGTGATAGTTACTGTAAATTGACCCATACATACTGAATCATCCAGAATTTGATTTAAGGATGTGATTCGGTAAAAGATTCCGTGTCAAGCACGGAACGACAAAATGAAAATTAAGAATTTTAAGAATCAAGTTAGTAATGACAATATTACGATTCACTATCACATCTTGAATGACGTTGGTGAAATTCTATTTTTTAAAGGAGTTAATACTATGCCGGTTAATATTGAAGATAAGAAGAAGCAGATAAAGGAAGAAATAGACAGGCTTCAGTATGAAATGAAAGTTGAATTACCTCAGAGGATAGCTGAAGCACGTGCAAAAGGTGACCTCAAAGAAAATGCTGAGTACCACGCAGCACGAGAACGGCAATCGTTTGTACAGGCACGTATCGCGTATTTAAGTAAACAGTTGAGTCTGATGGATAGCATTGATATCTCATCAATAGAGCAGGGCAGGGTAGAATTTGGTTCGCTGGTTACAGTACGCAATTTGGATACAGGTGAGGTTGTTGAGTTTACTATTGTTACTCCCAACGAAGTAGATGCTTCGGCTGGTAAGATTTCTCTTTCATCTCCAATTGGGAGGGGATTGCACAAAAAAACAGTTGGTGATGAAGTAACTGTGCAGATACCTGCAGGGGTCAAGCGTTTCAGGATAGAAAAGATCATTACAATCCATGGCGAAGAGCTATCGCTTTAAAATAAAAAAGGAAATATTCATGGCAACAATTAAAGAATTTATTGCATTACGCCCAGGAAAAGATTATGCATCAGAGGTAGCAGCGCTTCCGTATGATGTGGTGACCACAGAAGAAGCAAGGGCACATGCACAAAATAATCCTTATAGCTTTTTCCATGTTACCAGGCCCGAAATAGATTTGCCGAATGGGCACAATCCTTATACAGAGGAAGTTTACAGTAAAGGGAAACAAAATTTACAGCAGTTTATTAATGATGGTGTGCTTTCATATGATGATGCTGCATATCTGTATCTTTATACTCTGAAAATGGGTAATCACATACAGACAGGAATTGTAGCAGGAGTTTCAATTGATGATTATATTAATGGCATTGTAAAAAAACATGAATTAACCCGTGAAGATAAAGAAATTGACCGCATGAATCACATAAACATTGTTGGGGCACAAACAGGGCTGGTATATCTCTTTTACAAAAATAATGATGCGTTGCAAAAACTGATGAATGAAGCAAAACAATCCCCTGTTCTCTATGACTTTGTTGCTGGTGACGGAGTACAGCATATTATCCGTAGAGTTGAAGATAAAAGGTTACTTGCACAAATCAAAGATGCCATGCAGCCTCTTGTGCTCTATATTGCTGATGGACATCATCGTGCGGCGTCAGCTGTACGCGTGGGTCTTGAACGCAGAAAAACTGGATATAGTGGCTCAGAGCCATTTAATTATTTTGTTGCGACCATCTTTCCTCATTCCGAATTACAAATATTGCCTTATAACCGCGTTGTAAAAGATTTCAGTACTTATGACTTTAAGTCTTTTATGAATGCACTGGGGGGAAATTTTTCAATACAGGAATCGGAAAGTGGAGTTGTTGAAAAGCCTCATGAAATTAAAATGTATTGTAACAGGCAATGGTATGTGCTGCACTATAAAAAAGATTTACCATCAAATGATGTTGACAGGCTGGATGTTGCAATTTTACAAAATGTTATTCTGGCTCCTCTTCTTGGTATACAGGATCCCAGAAGGGATTCAAGAATAGATTTTATAGGTGGTCTTAATGCTATTGAGGAGCTAGTAAATGCTGTTGATAGTGGAAAATATAAAATAGGATTTTCTTTATATCCAACTTCAATAGGTGATCTAATGACTATTTCAGATAAAGGGGGTATTATGCCTCCCAAATCAACGTGGTTTGAGCCTAAACTGAGAGATGGATTACTTATTCATGTTATTGGTTAGACGTTTTGGAGACGAGGGGAGTCGAACCCCTGACCTCTTGAATGCCATTCAAGCGCTCTCCCAACTGAGCTACGCCCCCATATTATGCATATGAACAGAATGTTTGTGTTCGTAGTAATCAATCACGAAATTTTGTCAATATTTTTTGGTAGAGTATCAAATAAATTTTATAATTACTTTAGATTTATTCTTGCAAAATTGATTATCATTATGCTACTATAATAATATATGTTGTTTTAGGATTTTACTATTTTGAGGGTGCAATATGTCATCTGAAATTGAAAAGATCAAGAAAGAAAATGCAAGCCTTTCTAAAGAAATAGATGAACTGCGGAAGATCATTCAGACATACGAAAATGTTCTCAAGCTTAATGAGCAGGAACTATCGAACGCATATCAGATTATAGCTATGTATGAAAATATCGTGGAATATTCAAGGGCTGAATTGAAGCTTGCCACAGAAACAGCACAGGCACGCGAAAATGCCTCACAGCTCTCCAGGCTGGAATTAATGCAGGCGTTTGAAAAGATAAAACAGCTTGAGGAAGAAAATAAAAAGCTCAGAGCTCAAAAAGGGAACTCTTAAGGTAGATGGTCAAAAAAAATCAGGCAACAGGTTTTAAAATATGCTGGTAACATATGCAATAATATTTTTGTTTGTAATTATTCTTGTCATCTTTATTCTTTATCTGGCAAATATTTATATTTTCCCCCGCAAGTTAGAAGAAATTCAGCAACTCATTGAATCAGGTCAAACTAAAATTGCAATACGCAAGCTTAATGATATTATTGAAAAGGATGACCGTAACCACTATGCGCACTATCTTTTAGCGCTGGCCTATGAAAAAGAAAACAACATACAATATGCTATCCTTGAGTACAGGCAGGTATTGAAAATATCCAAATTTGATGATAAAGTAAATGAGGTAGATATTCGTAAACGCCTTGCAAGTATATATAAAGCAAGAAATGCAGTTGAGGAAGCAAAAAAAGAATACCTGTTGTTAACAAAATTGGACCCCGCAAACTTTGAGCCATTTTATGAGTTAGGAAGTATATTTTTTAATGCTGGTCAGTTGGAAAAAGCTGTCCCTTATTTAAAAAAGAGCATAGCAAATAACAGTAAACATGGGCCATCATATTATTATCTGGGGCAGGTTTATTACAGAATGCAGAATTATGCAGATGCAAAACAGGCATTCATTGAAGGCATTAAGATTGACCCAAACGATTATAAATCGCATTATTTTTTAGGCCTGGTATTGCGACAGTTGGGTGATTATGAATGGGCTATTAAGGAATTTGAGACAGCTCAGAAAAGTGATGATATTAAAGTGAAATGTTTTCTGGCAAAAGGCACCTGCTTTTTGGAGCGTGAGCAACTTCCCAAAGCTGTGGTTGAATTTGAACGGGGTTTAAAATTTGCTAAAAGAGGCAGTGACACGGAATTAAATTTGCGGTATTTCTTAGCTGAGGCTCAGGAAAAAATGCGTGATCTGCATTCTGCTATTTCTAACTGGGAAAAAATTGCTGCTATTAATCCCAATTTTAGAGATGTGCAGGAGAAACTTAAATCGTATGCAGAGTTCAGGCAGGATGACCGCATCAAAGATTTTATGATAGCTGGGCTGGCCCAATTTGAGCATACATGCCGAAAAATAGTGGAAACAATGGGTTTAACCGTTATGGATGTTGACATTATAAGTGATACAGAAATAGAGATAATTGCAACTGATACTGAAGGTAAATGGCGAAATACCCGCAGGACTAATAAAATTGTTCGGATCCTGCGTACGACTGATGTGGTAAATGATAAATTGTTGCGAAAGCTCCATGAAAAACTAAAAGAAAAAAATGCAACACGCGTTATAATAATCACTGCCGGTGAGTTTACACAGAGTGCAGTTGATTTTTCAAATACACGGCCAATAGAGTTGTACGGCAAAAGTGATCTTTTACGTTTACTAAAACAAACATAATAACATGGTACAAAAAGATATTCTTACACTCAGGCAAATTCCATTATTCAAACATTTAATGGATTCAGAATTGTCTGCATTACTTGCCTTAGCAAAGCCTCTTTCTATTCCAAAGGGTGGCATTCTGAATTGTGACTCCCATTCTCTTTATATTGTTAAAAAAGGGCTTTTTGAAATTCAAAAGCATGGTTCTGTATATGTAACGCAATCGTCCTTTTTTGGTGAATTGCCTTTTTGTGAAAAAGGGTCTGGCGTTGTAAGGGCTTTGAGCGACTCAATTGTATATGAACTGAAAGATACCGACCTGTATCAGTTTATGGGAAATAATTTTAAAGTTTTGCGTGGATATTTACGAGTGGCGGATTTTTATCGTTTTCCATTATCTGATGCAGGAAAAAATTTAAACAGGAACAAGACTCAAATTATCACAGTTTTCAGTACTGAAAAACATTGTGGAAAGACAACTTTATCAGTTGCAACAGCAGCCGTATCCTCTTTTAACAAAAAAACGATTCTTCTTGATGCATCCTATGATGGCATATCAGTGTTTGATATGTGTGGTAAACAGTTAGTGCCACCTCTCTCTCAGAAAAGCCCTGATGAAGTAACCGGGCAGAAATTTATTGAGCAAAGAATTGAGAAGGTGTCAGAAACATTAGATATTCTTAATGTAGCGTATGGCTCAAAGGTAAAAATAAATCCAGATATTATCAACCCGCTTTTATTCCATCTATCGTTTGAATATTCGTATATCATTATTGATTGTTCAAATATTGATATACCGCTGCGTGATACAATATTGTATAATACTGATATTGTAATTGAGATTATTAATAATAAATCTATTTCCAGGCTTCAGGCAATAAATGATTTATTATTAACTCAGGGACAACAGGTAATATCTGTCGTTAACCGACATTTTGAAAAAACATCTAAGATTGAAGGTTCATATAAAGATTTTGATACCATTCCTGTTCAGTCTGATGAAACAACGTTTCAGGCAATTCTGAAGAATAAATTACAGGATAATCCTCTTTTCCGTGCAATAGTATCTGACAGGAAAGCTATGGTTCTTGAATCTGGCATGTATGAGACACTTTACTATGCGGGTCTCTATGAGGCGCTGAGAGATTCTGAAAAAGCTCCTGATATAATTTATACAACAGGTATCCCGTATGCATTATTAATCGCTTTCTTTCATTCAAAATCCTTGAAAGAATATAAAAAATTACTATTAAATTATTTTTCTGACAGCAAGTTGCATTCCATGCTTGATGTTTCATTTCCGGATAAATATCTTTTTAAAAATGATCCTTTGAAATCATTTGCATCTTCAATATGTGATTCACAGCGGCTTGAAAATTACGACATTATACCTTATACTATGCTTGTTTTGAATAATACACCCAGAATCTTTTCTACTGGAGATATGTCTGATATTGTTGCAGCATCTATTGCTTTTCAACCTATGTTTGAAGGAGTAGATATCCAGAAACAAGAATACTATTCTTCCTTCCCATTATATCCTGCTATGCCTGAAACTTTATTACGGACTCATATACAGCAAATATCATATATTTATTCTAACACTTTGTTAAATCCAATATCATCTAAAAGCAAGATTTTTGGGATTTATAGAAAATTTGTTGATTTTCTTCCATATTATAATTTATATGCTTGCGATAATGGATCAGTGTGTAATAAAGAGTTTTCATTGCAGATCCCTGAAGCAACATCAATAGACGAACTTATTGAAAAGTCATTTGATGATAAGGAAAGTTTCGATAATATCATGATAAAAGTAGCAGGGGGTTAAATGAGATCAAAAGCAACAAATATATTGCAATTTGGAGTATTGTTAACGGGGATTATTTATATTCTTATTGGTGTATTTTACGGATCCAGCCCGATATCCTTTGCAAATTTTTTTGGGATTGAAGTTAATCCTGATTGGTATAATTTAATCAAATATGATACGTTTAACTCGCCATTGTATCATTTCTCGCGGGCATTTGCTTTAATTCTGGCAGTTGCAGGATTCAGTATGATTATGCCGTTGTTTGACCCCTTAAAATACCGTGGATTGATATACTATAATGGCATTTTATTCCCTTTGGTATCAGCACCGGTTCTTCTGATAAATGGCATCAGTTATGACCATCTTATAATGACAGTATGTGGCATAGTATTCCTGGCATTATTTTTATTTGTTGGTTTTGGCTTAATAATAACAAAAAAACAGGCTAACAGGGGGCAGGAATAGTTTTTAATATTAATTGCTTGCTTTTTTATTATCTGTAGTGAAAGATATTATAGTGTATCATGTATTGTATTACAAATAGTATGTTATCAAATAGTTGATCTGAAAATAAAGTAAAGTATTATTATATAAATGGATTTTATAATAAACAGGATTAGTTAACAGTAGAATTATTAAGCTGATGTTTAATTTTATTTTGAGGAGGATATGATGAATCTACAAACGAAAAAAATTGGTAATGTTGTTGTAGTGTATTTACAGGGGCGTTTAGATGTCCATCTCTCCGCTGATATTGAGAAAGAAATAAATAAATTAATTAAAGATGAACCAAATGCTCATTTATTGTTGAACCTGGCAGGTGTTGAATATATGAGCAGCAGTGGTTTGAGAATATTTGTTTCTACCATGCGGATTTTAAAAGAATCTAATAGAAAATTGAAGCTTTGTAACATGAATAGCGCTGTTAAAAAAATATTTGAAGTTGTTGAACTCATGGATATGTTTGAAATATATGAAACTGAAGATGAAGCTATTGCTTCTTTTAAATAACTATTATGCTTTTACCTTTGTCTAAGTCCGGGGATTCTGGTAGAAAGTTTCTTATCAATTCATCATCTGGAAATACGCAATTCAATTACTCATCCATACCTTCGGAATTATCCGAAGGTATTAGAAATTTTACAATTTATCAAAAATATAATTATTTTGCATGGCCTTACTGGATTGCTCGTTATGTAAATACAGGGAATGAAAGAATACAGTCGCTACCCCTTTTCCTCTATAATAATCATTGCAGGACATGGTATACTATTAACAGCTTTTTAAGTAGTGGCTCTATTCGAATCGACCCTTCCGGCATGGTTCATCCTACATGGTCATCGTGGTCATTAGAATTCTGGATGTATATTGACGGTGCTTTCATACAATTTCATAATGATAAGTATATTAAACAGGATATTGACAATGGTGTGGTCATGACTTCTTATACACATCCAGATTTCACTTACAAACAATCTCTTTATATTACTCATACAAATATTGATGAAGCGGTTGTGGTTAATAATATACATTCTAAAAAGAAAAACAAAGCTTATTTTATTATAGCTATACGGCCATATACAACTGAAAGGTTATCTGGTTTAGACACAATTGAATTTGGAAAGAATAATTTTATACGAATAAATAATGAATATCATTGTGCTTTGCTGTTTAAACCTGATTTTGTTTGTACTGGGAATGAAATTTCAGGTGATATCGACTTTAAACGGAAAGAAAATAAAAATAAAATTACCAGCAATGCAGGAATGGCAACAATGGCATTTGTATATGATGTTAGCAATAAAGAATTTGAAATACCTGTACGTGTTGCTGTTAATGAAAACTCTAAAATTACTGTTCCCAAATTCATTATTAAATCAACAAAAAATGAGTATACCCATTATATTAATCTGAGAATGAAAGAGGGGACTGGCATTGCAATTGGAAAGAATATAATAAATGATTGGGTAAATTTTTGCAAATTTTCAGCTCTGGTTGAAGCTGCCAATTTTGAATTAGGTAATACAAATCAAAAGCAGGATTTTGCACATTATTATTTTACAATTATGGCATTGAACAGAATGGGTCTTTTCCAGCAGTCACTATCGATTATAAATCATATTATAAAAAATATTAAAATAGAGGATGATTTTAGTGGTGCTGTATCTGCTGCATATATATGTAATATGGTGGGTGATTATTATAGAATTGTTAAAGACTCTTCTTTTTTGCAAAATAACTATTCTTTATGCAAACAATACGGACAGAATATGATACAATCTAGTAAAGGATTAGGTACTATAAGGAAGTATATTTTGTCCGATAGCTCCGATGAAATGAAGAGCACTGATGTAGTGTATATACCGGTAATTATTGCAGGTCTTGAAAACGTTGCATTTATGTCCCGATCTTTAGGACTATTTGGTGATGAAACTAAATTTTTAGCTGAGGCCAATAAACTGGAAGCTTCAGCTGTGAATGTTTTATTCCATATATCCCAGGAGACAGGTAAAGAAGAAGAAAAGCTTATAGAATGGCAACCCAAACACGGGAAGCCACTGCGAAAACATAAGATATCGGTTAAAGAAAGCTTAGAATTTACACACACTATTAATACTTCCAATAACAGAATTTTACAATACACATCAATTTTATATCCGCATATGGTTCATCTTATGCGGAAATACACAACCCAGAAAATAATAGATGCCATCATTAATGCAGGGAAAGGCTTGCCTTTATATAATACAGTGATTAGTGGAATAGATGTGATTAGTTCTCTTAGCCTTGCAAATAGCATGCTATACGCTCATGATGCAAGAGCTGTTGATATCATCCATGCTATTATCGCGCTATGCAGAAAACGCAAATTTCTGCCCGATTTTCTTGATCCTGTATCTGGTCACGCAATTGTAAAAGAACCTGTTTCAATCATTGCAGTATCATTATTATTTCAGGCTATTCGTAATATATGTTTTATTGACCATCCCGAACGATTGGAATTATTCCCTATTCCATTTGAACAGTGGTTTGGTGACTCTCAAATTGTGATAACAAATGCACCTTCACGGTTTGGGAATATAAGTTTTACAGCAACTTCAACATCTGATGAGTTTGTCATTCAGTTTACTGATATTCCACGTTTCATTCCTCATGATATATTAATTAATCTTCCATTTAAGGCAAAAATAAAAAAAACTGATGATTTCATAGTCAAATATGAAACTGAAAAATCATGGTGTATAAATGGATGGCCTTCAGAACTTAGATTTAAACGATAGCTCCGATTATAACGATAATACAATATATATTGATTTTCATAATTTAAATGTGGAAAGAGTAATATGGTTGCATATATCCTGATATTATTGTTTATCATAAGCGCTTTCCTTTATTACCTTGTCTATATACGGCCAAAATTAAGCCCATTATATAAGGCTCAGCAACTGGTTGAACAGAATCAGTTGCATGAAGCAATTTTAGAATATAAAAAGGCAATTGATGAATATCCGGATGATTTTGTTGTCCACTACCGGTTAGCTGATCTGTATCTGGCTGTTGGAGAGATTGACCAGGCAGTAATACATTTTGAAAAGGTTCTGGAAATTGGGAAATTCAATTATGAGGTTGACCAGCTTTCTGTTCAAAAGAAATTGGCTAAATCATATTATATGCGTGATGAAGTAGAAAAAGCTTTCCAGACATATATGGATATTCTTAAAAATTATCCTGCAGATATTGAGTCTCTCTACCATATAGCATTTATTTCGCTTGGACAGGAAGAATTTGATATAGCCCAGCGTTATTTTGATAGATTGTTGAAGTTGAAAAATGACAATTATGAAATCTTTTTTGGTGCAGGTATCTGTTATTATCAAAATATGCGAATACAGGATGCTATCGATAATTTTAAGTCAGCATTGCAAATAAAACCACAATCAGAAATAGCTCAGATTGCAGCAGCATTTTCATGTAATCGAAAAAGGGATTATCGCCAGGCGTTGGGCTATATTTCTAAAATTGCCGAAACAGCGCAGGATCCTGATGTTCAGTATCTGGCAAAAAGATTTCAGGCATTCATGTTGATGCGCCTTAAACGACATGAAGAAGGAATAAAGCTATTTCATGATTTGCTTGAAATAGCACGGAAAAATGCAAATGATGATGCGGAACTATTGGCATTGTACGATCTGGGATATGCATATTTGAAAAATGAACAATCTTCACAGGCGTATGAAGCATGGAATGAGCTTTACCGAAAAGATCGAAATTACCGCAATATACAATATCTGGTAACGCAATTGCGAAAGGAAATGGAGGTTGAAAAATTTGTCAAAGAAGAATCAACATCAGTTATGGAAACCATAACCGCATGGATGGATGATGCTTTCCCACAGGGTTTATTGTGGGAAATGTGTGGTTTAAAAAGTACAAAAAAATATAATTTGAAAGATATCGTTGTTACCACCAGAATAAGTTATGATGAAGGAAAAACAATAAGCAGTTCTGATGATGTAATGGATAAATATGTTTCGCTGGATACAGAAAATTTCAGGATTATTTCTAACAGGTTAGTAGCAAAAATGGGTTTTAAGGTTGACCAGATACTGCAAACCTATCGCGAAGCAGATGGTGTTGATTTTTTAGCAATTAATCCTGAAACAAAGGATAAAGTGTTGGTGTGGGTAAGGCGATGGGCAAAAACAAATGTTGGGGAAATAACGCTACGAAATTTTGCCCAGGCAGTTAATGACATGAAAGCTCAGCAAGGAATCTTTATTACGACAGCTGAGCTTACTCAAGCTGCAAAAGAAAGTTTAAAAAAGCTCTCAAAAGTTACTGTAATCTATCCAGAAGAGATTGCTAAATTATTGAGAGGGCTTATCTAATGATTTGTCCTGATAGCCGTGTGGTATTAATTCCACTTAATGCAATTGAAACCGATAACGATTATTTTAAAATTTCAAAGCCCTTGTCGCCTGAATTGATCAGGTCTGTTGTGCAATTCGGGGTAATTGAGCCTGTACTTCTTTTACATAAAAATGAGTGCTACATGCCGGTATATGGACATAACAGGATTGTAGCAGCTCAGGAAGCGGGAATAAAAGAGATACCTGCAAGAGTTATTACTCAAATTACATTGGATGATTTTCTGCAGATAATCAGATTAAAATTATATCATAATGTTTTGGGAACAATAGGTAAAATTAAAAGTTTATATTTGCTGTATGAATATTTCAATGCTGATAAAAAAATAATAACAGGGATTGCCAGGGAACTATCGCTCCCTGTTTCTTTCACCGAATTTAAAAATATACAGTCAATAATTAATGTGCCACATACGATTAAAAATTATATTGATTCAAGAGCTATCGCTCCAAAATTTATCATGCCAATTTTAAGGTTATCTGGATCTTCAATAAATATACTGGGAAAAATCTTGACTGCATGCCAGATGCGGGTAAATTATTTTAACAGTATTGTTGTAATGATTGAAGACATCTCCAGAATGGGGAAAGAAAAGGTTCTGTGCGATAATATAGAATTATTGCTAACAAAAGAAAATGTAACCGATGAGGATGTGTATAAATGTATATATACAATTCGTTATCCTGAGTATACAGAATATATGAGCCGGGTTGAAAATATTAAGAATAGACTTAATGCATGTGGTATAAAAGTTGAAATACCAGCGTATTTAGAGGGGGATAGCATTAACGTTATCGTTGAGGTAAGAAAAAATAAGCCATTACATCCTTTGCTAGAAAAAGATAATAATTTATCAGGATTGATCAGGTCGATTATTGAGTTGATATAAATGTTTATATTTTAAAGTATAATCATTTAACATATAGCATGTAGCATCTATTTGAAAAAGCGTGACATTTCATCCAATACTTTCAATCGCGTGGTTTCGAAGTCATAAGGCGATTTATACCCAGCAGCATTTTTATGTCCACCACCTCCATTAGCGATTGCAATCTCAGCTACATCTAAATCCCCTTTTGTGCGCATACTCACCTTTACTGGTCCACCAACATCCTGCTTTACAAGAACACTGGCTACTACACCATCAACAGTTAACGGTAAATTTATATTTACTTCACCTTCAGAAAACGGTGCTTTGCTTTCGGTAATCATATCCGGGGTGAGCTTCATCAGTATAAGTTTACCCCCAAAATGCACTTCCATTGATGAGAGCATTAGTGCACGCAACTTAAACACTTCCAGGGAATTATTTTCATAAATTCGTTGATATATGTCATACGGCCTCACTCCCAGCGCAACTAATTGTGCAGCTAAAACAAATGTGACCGGCGATGTTTTAGGATATTTGAAACAACCTGTATCAAAAACTATTCCTGCATAAAGAGCCTGCGCTGCTTTAAAAGATGGAATTACTCCAAAGTGATGAAGGGTATTTCCAATTATTTCTGAAGTTGATGAGGCTTCAACTTTAATAAAATTTGATTTTATTTTATCCTGGCCACCTTCATGGTGGTCAATAATAAATACATCACGGACTGAATCTTTAATATGATGATAAGCTTTGCCAATGTTATCAAAGTCATTCGTATCCAAGACAAACACTGCATAATTATGTACATTAACCAACTCCATATTTTCATGAAATATATTTATTTCATTTTCTGGGTCAATAAAACTGAATTTTGAAGGAGTAGGGTCAGAATTAATAATGATTGCCTGTTTTCCTAATTTTAAAAGCAATTCTTTAAATGCGATTTCTGCCCCCAGTCCATCAGGGTCAGGGCTTTCATGAGTGGAGATAATAAAATGATCGTAGGAATTGAGATATTTTTTTAGATTGACAAAGTAATCCATTAAATTTTCTCAGATTGAGCGTATTTACATAAGGGGAACCCCATTGATTCGCGTATTGCAATATATCGCTCAGCACAACGTCGTGCTAAATTTCTGACCCGTGCAATATATCCAACACGCTCAGTTACTGAAATGGCACCGCGTGCATCTAAGATATTAAACACATGGGAACATTTAAGTACATAATCGTATGCGGGAAGAACCACCTGAACTGGTTCATAATCAAGTATCTTAAGGCATTCACTTTCATAAAGGTCAAATAGTTTAAAATGTAAATCAATGTCAGCTATATTGAAATTGTAATGAGAAAATTCAAATTCACTACGATGATGTACATCGCGATATGTTAATGTTTCATTCCATTGAATATCAAATACACTTTCAACACCCTGGATATACATACAAATGCGTTCAAGGCCGTAGGTAATTTCCACGGGTATTGGGTCTAATTCAACGCTGCCACACTGCTGGAAATAGGTAAATTGTGTAATTTCCATGCCATCAAGCCATACTTCCCAGCCTAATCCTGAAGCTCCTAACGTAGGTGATTCCCAATCATCTTCAACAAAACGTACATCATGCTCCTCCAGTTTAATTCCTAAATTACGTAATGAATCAAGATAAAGTTCCTGGATGTTGAGTGGGGAAGGCTTCATAATTACCTGGTATTGATAATAATGCTGTAATCTATTAGGATTGTCACCATATCGCCCATCGGTTGGTCGGCGTGATGGTTCAACGTATGCAACATTCCATGGTTCAGGCCCTAAAACACGCAGAAACGTTGCGGGATTAAATGTACCAGCACCAACTTCCAGATCATACCCCTGTGCAATTATACATCCCTGTTTAGCCCAATAGCTATTAAGATTAGCAATAAGATCTTGAAAATACATGATATGCTCCCTGTAAAAATAAGCGTTATTTTGCTATCTGTTGATTTGTTTTAATATATTCGTCGTATTTGGCTTTTGTCAATTCATGAAGCTGTTCAAAGTCATGTTTATTGTTCAGCTTAAAATAGTCAAGACAGTCTTCATCGGCAATTTCAAATCTGAAATTTTTTGTTTCAATACTGCTGAAAACATATGCTAAATATACAATATTGATTAAATCCCGGTATTGGGGCGGGGATAAGTGAGGCCTGTGGTGAAATTCTATTGCTTTGACTAATGCATCGTTAAATTTCCATTTCTGGCAAATCATGCTTCCCAGTGTACTATGGCTAACTCCAAGAGATATTTCTTCCAGTAATGAGATGTTTTCCAGTTGTTTTAAACCAACGATATCACGTATCTTCTGGATGTCATCAGGTTTAATGGAAAGAAGTACCATCAGGCCTATGTCAGCCAGTAAGGATGCCAGGTAAGCAAATTCGGATAGCCTTTCCTTACGATATTTCATTGCAATGAATTGTGCATAAAAAGCAGTTTTATATGAATTATTCCATATTGTTTCAAATTTTTTGTAACGGGAATCCAGTATTTTCTGAACACCACTTGCAACAAGCAGAGTGTTTATCCCTTTAGTGCCTATAATTTTTACTGCTTCTTCTATGGTTTCAACTCGCTTTGATGTAATGTAGCCTGCAGAATTGGCTAATTTTAATATTGCAGTAACAAGCCCGGGGTCACGTTTGATGCTATCTGCTATTGCTTTAATAGTTGATTCGGGGTTTGCACATAACCTTTGTATTTCAAGTATATTTTGAGGAAATGATGGCAATGATTCAACCTCGTTGATTATTTCCTGTGCCATCTTTACTTTCAGGTCCATATTCCGGAAGCTTTCATCGATATTTATAGAGGCACTGGTAACTTTGCCATTTGTGGATATTGCAAAAGCTTCAGGTGGAAAACCTGCATTCTTCATAAGCATGAGTGCAATAATTAGGGCTTCCTGAAAAAGTCAGGAAGCCACTATTTCATTAAAAATATATAGCTTTAAAGGCAAAAAGTACCGCCTAAATAATAAGG
>Ga0067045_1028213_pt1 | contig 39351 bp, 26 predicted proteins | sample TerdegcTABiofilm_FD_59184 | JGI IMG/M metagenome (GOLD analysis project Ga0067045, IMG submission 59184) | Combined Assembly of (Gp0054472, Gp0054536) Wastewater bioreactor microbial communities from Singapore -Terephthalate degrading... | reverse complement strand
TTCTTGCCATTTTATCATCCTTTGCTCGTTACTTCAAAGGATATATCGGACTTTTTCGAGAAAATTTAACATTCAAAAAGTAGTTTGAAAACAGCACCTAAAAAGTATTGGAGACTCAAAAAAATTGTGGTATAATGGAAGCCAAATGGACGTAAATATTTCTTGAACTGTTATTTTTGAAGAAAATTCGTCCGGAAAGGGGATTTTTTTATGGCAGGAGAAAAAATATGCCCCGGCATCAGCGGTATAGGCGGCATATCGGGTGTATCCGCCGGTTACGGAGGAGGATCAACAGCGGGAGTCTCCATGGGCACTGGAGTATCTTCCGGAGCCAGTGTGTCGGCAGCTTCCGCCGACGGAGGTGCAACCCAGGCTTCTTTTACCAGCACCTCGGATAGCGCCAGCATATCCGCAGAGGCTATGGGAGGAGGTTCTTCCGAGGGAGGCGGTTCGGTATCGGGTATTGTGGGAGCCATTTCAGGCATGGGTTCCGCAGCGGGATCAGGCGGTGCAGCAGGCGCAGGTGGTGCCGGCGGAGGCGGATCAGCAGGCGGCGGCGGCGGTGCCGGCGGAGGACACTGAAACAGCTCCCTTACATCATCCACATAGGTTCCTTTATAACCCTGTCATCCTGAACTCGTTTCAGGATCTGTCTCGCATAAGCGATTCTCTTATAACCCTTTATACCGGCATAGACTTAAACCCAGAGGTCGGAAATCGATGGTGGTCTTCCGGCCTTTGGTTTTTACCCATATTTACCATCTACGGATTCTTTTATTCCAGCGAATATCCCACACCCCAGACAGAACGGATGAGATGAGCGGGAAACCCGTTGTCCTTGAGTTTTTTTCTGAGGTTTTTTATATGGACGTCCACCGTGCGGGATTCTCCGAAGAAGTCATCTCCCCAGATCAGGCTTAGCAGTTCATCTCTGGTAAAGACTTTTCCGGGACGGGACATAAATAACTTTAAAAGAGAGAACTCCGTGGTGGTAAGCAGGACATTTTTGTCATCAACAAGCAGCTCCCGCTTATCCAGATCCAGTTTCAAACTGCCCCTGGACAGGATATTTCCGGAAGATACCGATTTACGGATCTCCTCCACCCTATGCAGGACGCTCTTGATACGGGCCATCAGTTCCCTGGGCGAGAAGGGTTTGGTGATATAGTCGTCGGCTCCCATTTCTAGTCCCACGATCTTATCGGTCTCATCGCTGCGGGAGGTCAGGAGGATGGTGGGGATATAGGAGGATTTTCTGATGTTCTTGAGAATTTCCAGCCCGTCCATGCCCGGCAGCATGATATCCAGCAGGATAAGGTCGGGAGCTTTTTTCCTTATCTCCTCCAAGGCATCATCCCCCCGATGAAAAACACGCACCTTACACCCTTCTTTTATGAGGTATTTATTTATAAAGTCCGCTATTTTTTCTTCATCTTCTACAATATATACCAGATATTCTTTCATCATTTTATTACATTAAAGGAGATTTTTAGGCATCTTTTCAGGATCCAGACCATATTTTTTACCGGTTTCCACCAGCAACTGAGGCGGTGTAAGACGGGCAAGAATCCTCCATATACTTTCCTGAAAAACTTCTCTGGGATCAGTATAGTAGGTATCTACAAAGTTCTGATACTTATCTATCTTGCTATCGATAACCCGCTTGACGGATTCCAGCCGTTTTCTCTGATGACGGGGTAAAGATTCGATGCCTGCCCTGGATTGAATCACGCTCTGGAACAGAATAGACGCTTCCAGAAGATTCATCTTATCCAGCAGTTTGTTGATTTTTTCGATATTTCTCTGGACATCTCCCAATTTTCCCTTGTATAGCCTCTTAGTGCCTCCCTGAACCATTCCCTTATCCTTGATCTGGCATATCCGGGCTATCATTTGAAGGATTTCGTATTGCTGGGTTGTCAGGGGTTCCCGGTAGGAATTTATGGCTTTTACAATCCCTTCCGCATCTTCCTTGATGATAAAGGCTTCCATCTGGGATACCAGACCGGCAGGTAAAGTAACCTGTTTCTCCACGACCGGGGTCGGGGATACGGTTTCTCTGAAAGAATTAAAAAGTTGGGTGTTTTTAAGTTTAAGTTGCAACTTACCCATCCGGGATTCCAGTCCGGAACCGGAAACAGCAGGTTTTTTTACTCTTGCGGTTCTGTAGTCCTCTTCCTCGTACTCTTCTTCCTCGTACTCTTCGTCTTCCTCATAATCATCTTCGTCCTCATCTTCGTCGTCATCGGCAAACATACTCTCACCATCCAGGGAGTCGGGGTGGACGGGACGGACATATAAAGAAGTGCCTCTTTCTTCTTCTTCCACTTCTTTTCTCGATTTCGGCTTCTTGCTTTTGGACGGAGGAGGGGCAGGTTTTTTTGCTATCTTTTTGGATTTTTTCTTCTTTTTTTCTCCCGATTCTTCCTCTTCATCGCCGTAAGTTCTGGGAAGACGATAAAGAGTATCTTCTTCCTGGGTTTTTTCCTGGACAGGCGGTTTCTGGGCGTCGGGTTTGAAGAGGATAATCTTCTTGAGATCCTCCTGGGGGGCCTCCGGCGGGGGCGGAGATGTGGGGACAGGAGGCTGAGTTTCCATAATCACCGTTTCCGTTGACTTTTCCGCATTCTCCTGTAATTTTTTCTGTTTCTGCTTCCAGGGATCATGTTCGCCGTAGTCTCTGGAGGAGGGCAATTCGGCAATGATAACCACCTTTTTCTCCTGGGTTTCAGGATTTTCCGCCGGAGGAGTCGTTACAGGTCTGGGTTCCTCCTTGGAAAAGGGATCGGGAACGACAATGTTAGGTACTCTGTTGGTACTCTCCTGGGTCTGCCTGGCACCTGCCATGAGGTCCTCCAGGGAGATGGATTCATCGGAGGAGATCATCTTCTTCAATTCGGTACATTGATTCACAAACCCGGCGAACCCCACGTTAAACATGGGTTTCAGTCTGGACACGTCAAAATCGTCCAGTTTCCGCATGGTTTCCTCCAGTTTTACCGAAGCCTCGTCCTTTTCTTCCAGGAGCCAGTGGAGAGAGGCAATATTAAACAGGGCGGGGAGAAAATTTTTGTCAATCAGGGTTATTTTTGCGTACTGAAAGATGGCTTTCTTGTGTTCCTGCCGGAGGGCATAAATATCCCCCTTGAGAAAATTAGCCGAGATGCTGTCAATATGATCTCTCAGCAGGATGTCCACTTCTTTCATGGCTTCATCCAGTTTATTTTCCAGTATCAAAACCTTGATGCCCAGTATTTTATTATCCAGGGAATCGTGATGGGAAGTAATCACCATCTTCTCCTCGGCAACGATCAACTTTTTCTTGAGGGTGTAATTATAGGTCTGTCCCAGGGCATTCAGATTCAAATGTTCGAATGAGGGATAATCGGATACCTTGGGATAGTTAGTAAAAAGAGAGCCTTTGTCGGACAGAAGACGGGAGAGTTTTTTTATCACAGCCTTGGCCAGAGCGGGAGGATAATAACGGATGATATTATTGCAGAAAACAAGATCATGAGTACCCATTTCGGTATCATCAAAATCATCATTGATGACATCAAAAGCATTCATTTTTATTATATTTTTCAGTTCAGGAGAACTTCTTCCGCCTCTTTCCTCAACAGTAAAATACTTACTTTTAAAATATTCCGATAACTGCACCAGCTTATCATACTTAAAGATACCTATCCGGGCAAGCCTCAGTTCCTCCCGGTTACTTTCGTAGGCGGTAATATCCGGTTGAACGCCTCTGGGCAACACTTCCAGGAGTTTCATGGCGATGGAGTAAGGTTCTTCTCCCTGCCCCGATTCAAAGACGGAAACCTTTAAAGGAACTTTCTCCTCGACTTTCTTGAATTCTATCTTTTTGGTAAGTACTTTGGTAAACCAACTGCCTCCGTTACTGACCGCTTCGGTCATCTGGGATTCCGAGGGTAATCGGGAACCCAGGGTGCGGGTAATAAAATCCTCGCTGATGGAGTCCAGCTGGGTTTTATTCTGAAAAAGGCACGGAGGAGTATAGGTCTGGACTATCTTCTTCATCTCGTCCAGCTGTTCCCGAAAAGGCAAAAGGAGAGCGTACCGGCTATAACTGTTCAGATCCTTGAACCCCAGTTCCTGGCTTCTTTTCACCAGTATATCATTGTAAGAATCCTGGCTTATACTGGGAGGTATCAAAGCATTATTAAACAGTTTTTCCTGTAAAATTTCATAATGGCTGGTTTCGTATGTTAAAAAGAGCATACGACCGAATATTCACCCTTCTTAAAATATTTTTTCACCAAAAAACCCCGAAGAAGATTCCTTCCTTCTTACATCATATTCCCACCGACATCTGATATCAATAGAATGTAAGGCTTAGATCCACAGAACCAGACCACCGGAAGGGGACAAACCAAAGAGAAAAACGTCCCTTGCAGATTTGAATTTAGATTCGACGGCTTATTTCCTTTTACCGATAATCTCTCTGAAAATTTCTATTATATGATCGGCATATTTACCCCTGGCGTACTGGAGAAACTGCTCGTCGAATTCGCTTTTATCGATGGAATTGGAAACACTGGTCCATTTCTCGTCATAGTCCACCGCTATGCCTATAATCTGGGCATCTTCGGGAATTTCCCGGCGCCCCTCGGGATACCCCGAACCGTCGATCTTCTCATGATGATAACGGACCAGAGGAGCCGATGCCTCCAGAAGTTTTATATTTTCTATCAATCCTGCGCCTTTTACGGGGTGGGTCTTTTCTATCTCCTGACGGGATACGTATATGTTCTCCTGGGCCAGCTTGCCCACATCATGAAAGTAAACCGCATATAAGACCGTTTCCAGCCTCTCCTTGGAATAATTCAGTTTTCTTGCCATGGAGGTGGCATAGCGGGCTACCCGGAAAATATGCCCCTGGGCAAAGGGTTCCAGAGTTTCCAGAGCGGATATCAGTATTTCCACCGAATAACTAAAAAAATTTCTCAGGTCTTCCATCAGATAGACGTTCTTTAAAGCCACCGCCGCTTGGTGGGCCAGTATGGTCAGATATTCCAGGTCTTTTTCATCGAAATTCTTTTCCTGGTTCTTATTAACCGCCTCCACCACTCCGAATACCTTATCTCCCCATATAATGGGCACCGCCAGAATAGAGCGGGTTACAAACTGGGTCTTCTTGTCCACCTGCTTAAAATGCCGGGGATCCACCGAAACATCATTAACAATAAGGGGCAGTTTGTTTACAATGCACCAGCCTGCAATACTGTGTTCATTGAGGGGGATCCGGATTCGTTTTATGATCTCTCCCATCTCTCCCGCAACTTTTTTGAAGTACATTTCCTTTTTTTCCTCATCCAGAAGAATTATGGAAGCGGTTTCGGAGTCGCATACCTCGGAAATACACTTGGAAATCTTTGCCAAAAGTTCGTCAATATCAATAGAAGAGGACAATTCCTTGCCCATCTGGCAAAGGCGGGAAAGTATATCAATTTTCTCACGGACTTCCATCCCTTGCTGCCTCCTAATCCGCTGTAACCCGGTATAATTCTTCGTAGGTGGTCATTCCCTGGGCAACTTTTGCCAGCCCGTCTTCGTACAGCGTTTTCATCCCGTCTTTTTTCGCCTGGGCGTATAATTCGGAAAATGTGGCTTCCCGGTTGACCAGTTCCTTGAATTTATCTGATGCGATCAACAGTTCGTAAATTCCCACCCGACCTTTATAACCGGTCTGGTTGCATACATTACAGCCTTCTCCCTTGAAGAGAGTTACTGTATTGACATCGATTCCTACTTTTTCGAAAATCTGCATCAACTTTCTCGGCTTGGATATTTCATGCTTGCACTTCTTGCAGATTCTTCTTCCCAGGCGTTGGGCGAGAATCGCCACTACCGTGGAGGAGATCAGAAAGGGTTCAATACCCATATCCACCATACGGTTAACGGTTCCCACGGCTCCGTTGGTGTGGAGGGTACTCAGCACCATGTGTCCCGTCAGGGCTGCTTCCACCGCGATGGTTCCCGTTTCCTTATCACGAATTTCTCCAACCATGATCTTGTCGGGGTCTTGCCGAAGGAAGGCTCTCAGGGCTCTGGCAAAGTCCAGTCCCGCCTTGTGGTTGGTCTGTACCTGGATGATTCCTTTCAGGTTATATTCCACCGGGTCCTCGATGGTCAGGATTTTCACATCGGGGCGGTTCAGCATTTTGAGGGTGGCGTAGAGGGTGGTGGATTTTCCCGATCCTGTGGGGCCTGTTACAAGAATAATGCCGTTGGTGATCTGGGTGGCGGTGGTCCATTTCTTGAAATCCTCCGCAGAGAATCCCAGATCCTTGAGTTCCACCTGGATGGAGCGTTTGTCCAGAATACGCATGACCACGCTTTCCCCCATAACCGTTGGAAGAGTTGACACACGGAAGTCGAAATCCCCGTCTTTTAACTTGAGGTGAATTCTGCCGTCCTGGGGGACTCTTCTCTCCGCTATATCCAGCTGGGACATGATCTTTATACGGGAGATCACCGCGGGTTCCAGGGATTTGGGAACCGTCATGATTTCATGCAGAATACCGTCGATGCGGTACCGCACCATTACTTCCTTTTCGTAGGGTTCGATATGAATATCGCTGGCGCCCTTTTCCACCGCCTGGGCTATGATATGGTTCACAAGACGGATAACCGGCTGATCTATGACCACTTCTTCCTCGGTATTTTCCTGTTCGTCCTGGATCACATCCACCACAGTGGATTCGGCGGTAGTTACAATATCTTTCCAGGAGGTATCTTCACCATAAATTATGTTTATAGCTTTTTCAATAGCTACAGGATCCGCCAGAACCGGTTCCACATCAAAATTGGTCCGAATCCGGACGTCATCCAGGGCGAAGACATCCACCGGATCTGCCATGGCCAGAGTAATCTTCCGTTCCTGTTTGCCTATGCAGACGGACTGATGCCTTCTTGCCATGGCTTCCGGAATCAGTTTACCCACTTCCGGGTCCAACTCCAGAGTTTCCAGGTCAACAAATTTCACCCTCATCCGCTTGGCTCGTTCGACAAACTCCTGAATCTTCGCGTCGTGGGAGCCGCTGTCTTTAACCGCGCTATCCGCCATCTTGATTTCACCCTCTTTAATCTTTCCAGGGATTTACTTTTGCTTGTGAATCTATACTCTTTCAATTTCTTTTTTTCAATGAAACCTTCCAAACTCCTTCTAATACGAAATAGAAGTTGAAAATCGAAAAATCTCGGTCAGAACCCCGGAAAAGCCCGCGGAGACCCTTTTGTTCGTATCAATGAAGTCAATACCGGATTGACTTCAAAATCAGGACTTACGCCATTTTATATCAAAACCCAGATTTCATGCCGATTGCCAGAGATCCCGAAACAAAGCCTGTCCTGAACTGGTTTCAGGATTCAGGATGACTTGGTTCTCCGCCAGAGGACTGAATATATACATTCGGGGTTTTTCCGGAAATCGCGGTTTCAGTAATATTGTATTGCCCGGATATAGTAAGTAGAAGACACATCACTATAAACCGCTAGTCCTGTGAAATTACCATAATTATCGCATACCAGTTTGGGATAGAGCAGATTCTCTCCTATTCCGGAGCGATCTAACAAAAAAGCGGTACCGGTACTCCACCCCTTGCCGTCATAGAGGGAATAGCAGAACTCTTGTCCGGTGGTTGAATCACCCTGAATAAACATACACATGACTTTGCCGTCGGGTTTTTGGGCTATATCCAGTTCGCTGGTATCCAGAGTAAAAGCTGAGTCTATCACTTCATGATCCGTCCAGTCTCCGCCGTTGGTGGAGTAGGCGACTTTAAGTTCTTTTCTGCTACCAGACAAAGCGTCCTCGGTTCTGCTATAGACACATACCGCCTTATTTCCTTTAGAGGTTCTATCAAAAAAGACCCGGCAGGCGGATACCGAAGGGAAGGGAGCCAGGGGATTATCGTCCACTTCCTTTTGAGTTACGGTCCAGGAACCGCTGCTGCTGTCATAATAACTGTAATAAACATCGGATGTAAAGTTATCCACCACAAATACTACCACCACATTTCCTTCATCATCCACATCCAGATGGGGACTATAGTAGGTTATGCCTCCCGCTCCTATATTGGTATAGGTAGAATCCCATCCTTTGGCTTTTCCTTTCCCCTTTGCCTTTTCCGATTGGTATTTGTAGTATCTCAGATAACCGTCGCCACCGTTATAATAGACAAAGTGAAGATTCCCCTGAGAGTCCTTTTTAAGAAACTCCCGTTTTTCCAGAATCCGGTAGGAACCCAGACTGTCCAGGGTTTTGCTGACACTACTGCCCCACCCGCTACCGGGAGTGAACTCTTCCACAAACAGTTTATAATCGGCGGGACTATAACTGATGTTCACGTTATATATACAGACAACCTTACCGTCCACAAAGGCGATCTTGATTGAAAGAATATCATTGGCGTAGAAAACGGGAGAAATCTCTGTTCCCTGCCATCCGGTATCCTTATCGTAGTAATTGGCTCCCAGAAAGTATCGGGAGGTGGTACTATCTTTGATACAAAATACCGCTATGGCATTTCCTTCATCGTCAAAGGCGACATCGTTACTGCCACAGGCATCGTAGGTTTCACTGAGGGTTTTTTCTTTGGTATTCCAGGAAGCATCGTCGGAATCGAATCGGGATAGATAGCAGGAACCCGACACCGAATAATCTCCGGTGAATATGGCGAAAATGTCGGGATTGGGGGCAGCTGCCATATGAAAAGTGGTATAATCACCACTACCACTGTAAATGGGATTTCCGCCGTCTATAGCGTCATCGTCCACCGTCCTCCACTTTCTGCCTTTCTGGAACTGATCCTCGCCATCCTCATCCCCCCAGGTGTCGCTGTCGTCGTCTTCCGCTGTTACCGTAACGGAACCGGTATCCACAGCATAGGGGACTGTAAAGGTAATTGCGGTATCACTCCACTCCGGCTCTGAAATTGCCACATCGTTAACCAATAGAGTGCCGGGATTACTTCCGAAATTCTTCCCTTTTACGGTAACGGTATCCCCCAGATACCCTTCCGTTTGTCCTCCGGGATAAACTATGCCGGTGATCTTAGGTTTTTGGTCATCATCATCGTCATCATCGTCAATTTCGGACATATGTAGTATTATGGGATCGTTGGCTCCCGCCACTATATCCGCAGTGGCACTGCCGTAAAGAACCGCCTTTCCGTTCTCATCATAACCGTAGGCGATAAAGGTCATAGTTCCCACCGGGATATTGAAAATAGTCGCTGTGTTTTCGGGATACTCGATTTTTGTAGTTGGAACTACCGGGTCGGTGGAGTCGAACTTTTTCCTTTTTTTATTTAAAGGGGTAAAGAGACTTTTGCCGGTAGTAGTTTTCGCCTCATACACGTCTATAAGGTAGTAAGATACATACAGACTCGAAGAGGAAGAGTCGAATAGAGCCTTTCCCTTCATGTCCTGGGGGTAGGAGACCTGCATTCCCACATAACCATATTTTCCCGATCCTGAAGACAGTCCTCCCCCTCCTGCGCAACCGGAGATGAATAATCCCGTCAAAAAAAACATAGCCAGGCAGATGCCCATAACAGATATTTTTTTCAATTTCCAAACCTCCTTCCCGAATATAAGGCAAGAAAATATTTTCATTCCTTTTTTTCGAAAACCTTATTCTTTTTTCTATAGTCAAAAAAAATCCCCTTTTAATCCCTCATGATAATGAAAAAGCCTCCTTTTCTGGGAGGCTTTTTCATTTATTATCAGATTTGCTTTAGTAGTTCTGAAGTACCCTGATATGAATTGCCGTTCCATCATACTCCTGACCGCTGATAATTCTGTTGGCAAATCGGTCTATGGCACTATATGTGATATAAACATAATAGTTGAAAGACTTGGCCAATTGGGGAGAAGACCAAGATTCGCCGTCCTTTTTGCATATATCATAAATCAGGGTTTTTTGCCCCACGGAATTTGCCTGGGCAAAGGTCAGATAGAGGGTATAGGTGGTAGATTTGGTCTTATCTGCGGTAGTTGTGGAATCGGGATATTTGACCATACGGGGCTGATAAGTACTGTAATCGGTTGAAAGTCCGCTGTCATCTATCTGAACTGGGTCTGACCAGGGGTGGGAACCGGTCCAGGAAGAGCTTTCCAGCATATAACGTCCGCTGCTCCAATGACCGAATACCGCAACAGCATTGGTGGATGACGAGAAAAGGGCGTTGGGGTTATGGGCTGAACCGCGATCTGAGACCTTTTCCCCTGCATTTCCCCACATCCAACTTCCATTGGTGTAGATATTATAAGTAACTTGCCCTATGTCGTTGAAAGTTACCATTATATTGCTGTCGATTACATCAATGGATGAATTTGAAATAGAAGTGGCGGAACCGATCTGGGTGGGAGTTGACCAGGAAGCGTTACTGAATTTACTGTAATATAAAGCGCTGGAATCTCTGCTAAAAGTCAGGTGGACTGAAGAGTTGGTGGTGTCGGGCAGAATACAGGTAGCGGAATAGGACTCTGAGGTGCTATTATTATCAATAATGTCGGGAGTACTCCATAAACCCGATGAAGGATTGAATAGACTGGAGTAGATCCCATAACTGCTGATTCCCGTTCGCTGGGTAAAAATACAGACGCCGTAACCGGTGAGGGGATCGAAAGCCAGCAAGATATTCTCCGGTTCGAATGTGGTGCTGGGGAGGCTTTTGATCTCCTTAAGACTACCCCATGCCTTGTTTCCGGTACTACTGTAGGCAAGATAGCGGGAGTAGATCTTATAACCTGTGCTTACACCCATATACTGAACAAAAGCGCATAGGGCATTACCGGATTCGTCGGTCGCTATTGCCATTTCATGGATGCCTCCGTCGGTTTCATTAACTTCCTCCGGAGTCCAGGTCAGGGTTGACGGATCAAAGTGGGACACATAACATTTTTCCCCTTCCAGAGCTGAAGTCCCTTCGGAGAAGATAGAGTAAATACTTCCGTCGGGAACCGTCGCTAAGTGTCCTCCTTCCGCTCTGTCATTTGAATCGTCGGTATCATCGAGATAACTGGTTCTCCATTTTCTGCCCCGGTCAAATCCGTCAAAGGGATCGCTTTCGTTGCCCGATGCGGTGGTTACCACCACATTACCGGTGTTGGCTGTATAGGGGACTGAAAACCGGATACCGGTACTATCCCAACTGTCCGTGGGAATCTCCGTATCATTGATATACAGAGTGCCGGCGGTGGTACCGAAACCGCTCCCGTTGACAGTTATCGTATCTCCCACATATCCTTCCGTCTGGCTGTCGGGATATGTAATACCGGTGATATACGGTTGGTCTCCTATATAGCTCATTTGCAGTTCCACCGGGTCGTTGGCTCCTGTTCCCACTTCCACAGTGGCACTGCCGTAGAGAACCGCCTCTCCGTTTTCGTCGTATCCGTAAGCCACGAATTGCATGGTTCCTACGGGGATATTGAAAATAGTCGCAGTAGTTTCGGGATATTCGATTTTTGTGGTGGGAACCACAGGATCTCCGGCTTTTGAATTCCGGGTTTTGCCTTTATGGGGTAAAAACCTGCCTGTAGTGGTTTCCGCTTCGTAAATGTCTATAAGGTAGTAGGATACATACAGACTGGAACTGGAGGAAGAGCCTTTTATCAGGTTGCCGCCTTTGGAATCCTGGGGATAGGATACCTGCATATTTACATAACCCTTATCGCCGGAACCGGATGAGAGTCCTCCGCTGCCTCCGCAACCGCCTATAATGAAAATCGAAAAAACTATGATAACAAGTAGTCCGGGAATATAACTGAATTTTTTCATAAATTTCCCTCCCTCTGGAAAAAAAAATAAACTCTCTCTTCAGATTCTATAAAAGAGAGAATTTACCTTCACTGTTCAAACAATAAAAAAACTTTAAACCATAAAATTATTTAATATTTTTCTGCCCAACAGATAGCCTTTCTTTACTTTTTCCGGAGAATCCAGCCATGAAGGATCCTGATTATCCACCGACATGCCTCCTTCAAACCCCGCTTGGTAGAGACTGTCCATGAATTTTTTCCAATCAATGGAACCCCAGCCCGGCAGACGGTAGCGGAACCAGCCGTTCCCCAGGATGCCCGACATTCTCAGCTTTTCAATGACAATCTCCGAATCCTTTGCCCGGATATGCATGATCCTTTCCGCAAACAGATTCATAAATAACAGATAATCAGCTCCCAGCCAGAAAAGATGGGAAGGATCATAATTGATGCCGAAATTACTATTCGGGATACGGGTGAATATGGCATCCCACATCTCCGGCGAATAGGCGAAGTTCCCTTCCGATTCCAGGGTTCTCATCAGGGGAACCGTCTCCAGGAGGATCTTTATATTATTTTCGGCGGCGGTTTTCAGTATGGGTATAATCCATTCCGCCAGTTCCTCTATGTTTTCCTCGGTGGAAAGCACGGGATTGTATCCCGTATATGTGGAGATTTTGTCCACTCCCAGTTCTTTTGCCAGACATATCATATCGTTGAGCTGCTTTATAAAATCGTCTTTTATCCGGGGATTCATGGGGTTGGACGTGAAGGTGATGCAGGATATTTTTACTCCCTTTTCTCCGGTCATGCTTTTGAGCCGGGTTAACTGCTCCCTGTTTTCAGGCTGCAACAGCGACAGGCTGAAATCCTTTATATTACAGCTGCCGTCGGAAAAAATCTCCATATTAAATGAATCGAATTTGTGATCTGCACAGAATTTCAGCATCTCCTCCAGGGAAATGTCTGATATGGCTGATGTCCATATTCCTACGTTCATTTTTACCCTCCTGTTCCAATAGTGATTTTCGATTAGGGATTCCACCATGACGGTTATTTCCCCTTTTTGTTCATCAGTTTCTTCCTCTCTTGTCTTTTGCTAAGGATTTCCCGGTAGGGTAAAGAATTCGTTGATGACGATGAAATGATCTTTTTCATCCATCATGAACCAGACCAGATACAGGACGATTTTTCCCTTCATGGAGGGACATTCCTGTTTCATGGCTTTCAGGTGGGTGTCCTGGATGGGGAGCCAGTATTCCTTGCCGTCGGAGTCTTTCACATGAAGTTCCTGGGAGAAGTATTTCGCCATCTGCATATTTCTGGTTTTTTCTATCCATGAAAAGAATTCTTTGTTTTTTGCCGATAGAGGGCGGGTCTTGCCATCTATGGTTACGGTGGTGGAAAAACTGTACCCTCCGGGGTCAATGTTGATATGGCTTTTGATGTTATCGCTGTTATCCTGGGACTGGTAATATTTTTCCATCTTCAGAATAACCGAGGCTATAGTGGAAGGCGGGTAGTCTTTGGGGTCGAAGGGATAGAGAGAAGAGGTTAAAGTCCAGATAAAGATAAACAGCAAGAAACCGAGATGAAACTTTTTCATGTAGTTTCTTACCATAAAAAACACCCCCTATGAAAATATGAATAAACCCTTTAAAGAAAGCCCTTTATCAAGGTTCAACCCATTAAATCTTCTTCCTCCGTACTTTCAACTTTTATTTTATTCAGCACTTCTTCTTCATATACGGTTTCTTCCTGGCAGTGGAGACAATAGACGGTATGGATTCGGGTTCTTTCTCCCATGAGGATAATATTTCTCAGTTCCTCTTCATTGCGGGCGTTTTTCCAGAATCTGGAAAAATTGGTCTGGAGGTATATTTCCGTCACGGCGGCTATGGAGTGAAGATAAAAAGGACGTACATCGGAAGTCCCCGCGAATATGATTATGGTATGGACGGGATGGAAAGAGGGAGAGAAGGAGATTCCTTTTTTGCTTCTGCCTATCAGCATGGCGAATTGGCATTTGCCTTCTATCAACAGGTGAGGGAGGGCAAGTCCCGGATATATGATGGAGGGGGCTTCCTTTTCCCTTTCCATGAGTTTTTCAAAGAGTTGAATTCCGTCCATGTCCAGTTTTTCTCCCAGGCTTTCTCCCGCTTTTTTGAGAAAAGTTTCCAGGGTTTCTTCGTCGCTCAGATCCATGACTATAGCGTCTTTTACCAGGTGATCGAACCTGTCCTCCACGATTTCGTCTCTCTCGTGAAGAATATGTTTAAGTTCCTCACCCAAATGTTGGGTTACCAGTTCCCGGTCGTAGGGGGTATTCATAAACCGTTCCATGACGTGGATCAGTGCCGATTCCCGGTTGATCCGGATCCGGGTATATATCCAGTACCAGATAAAACCCAGCAGAACTATACCCAGGGCGGTAAGGAGGGCGTTGATGCCCATGTTAAACAGGAGAATTCCGTAGGATAAAATCCCCAGGATCTGTATGTAGGGATAGAAGGGGGAGCGGAATACGGGACGGTAGTTATATATCCGACTCTCTCTCATAACCATAAGGGAAAGATTAATCAGTATATAAAGTAAGAGAATGGAAATAGTGGCTGTTTGTAAAAAAACTTTCAACTCCATGAAAATACTGATTAGCATCAGACCGCCGGTTATGAGGATAGCGTTATAGGGGGTCCGGTTTTTGGGATGGATCCTTTTTATGAAACCCGGCAGGTGGGCATCCCGGCTCATGGCAACGGGAGTGCGGGAAGATGCCATAATACCTGCATTGCCTGTGGTGGCAAAGGCAAGGACGGCGGAAAGGATGATGAAAAATTCTCCAACTCCTCCCATGGTTTTTCTGGCGCCCAGCACCAGGGGGATCAGGGAATGAGACAGATCTTCCGCCGGAACCACTCCTACGGTTACCGCAACTACTAATATATATATAATAAGGTTTATGCTGTAGGCAAGAAACATGGCAAGAGGGATATTTCTCCCCGGATCCTGGATCTCTTCCGCCACATTGGTAATGGTGGTCAATCCCAGAAAGGAGATAAATATTATACCCGATGTTCCCAGTACCTCTTTGAATCCCTGGGGCATAAAGGGAGAAAACTTTTGCACATCGGTATATTGAAAACCTTTCACTATATACCAGACCATAATCCCCAGCATGGCGATCACCATGATATTTTGCAGGTTTCCCGCTTCCTTGGTTCCCTTGAGGTTAAGCAGGGTAAAAACAATACAGAAGGAACCCGCTATTAATTTCATCTGCAAGTCGGTAAGATCCGGGAAAAGCAGTATGGCGAAGGCTCCGATACCGATGAGGGCGAAGGCACTCTTCAGAATCAAAGAAAACCACTCCGACAATCCCCCCACCACGCCCATAATGGAACCCATACTGCGATCCACAAAGAAGTATCCCCCTCCGGACTTGGGCATGGCGGTGGAGAGTTCCGCATAGCTGAACATGGCGGGAATGTACATTAAACCCGCTATCAGATAAGATAAAATAACCCCCGGTCCCGCCTGGGCAAAGGCATATCCTGGCAAGACGAAGATTCCCGTGCTGATCATGGCTCCCGTGGCGATGGAAAAAGCGGCGAAAAGCCCTAACTGCCTTTTTAAAGTCTGATTTTCATTCTTACTGTCCACTGGTTTATCTCCTGTCCGGTTTTATTCTTACATGACTTACGCCATTTTCTACCAAAACCCGAATTTCATGCCGATTGCCAGAGATCCTGAAACAAGTTCAGGATGACGATTCCATGACGATTCCATGACGATTCCATGACGTTTTCCTCGAATTTCAGCGTAACTCCTGTTCTTATTATCTTCCCATTTGAAAAGCCCGCAGGGAGAGGTCGAATATCCAGCAGGTTTTCGGTTGATTTACTACTGTAAATACTATTTCTGCGATATCTTCCGGTTGCATCATTTTTTGTCGGGTTATGTGGTCGGGGTGAGATCCTGTATTCTCATGAAAGTTGGTGTTCATGGAACCGGGGTAGAGGACGGAAACTCTCACATCATGGGGTTTGGCTTCTAAGGCCACCGATTCGGAAAAACCTTTAACGGCGAATTTGGAGGCACAATAAACAGCAAGATTAGCTATACCGTTGAGTCCCGCTCCCGATGAGATATTGACTATATATCCGTCCTTTTTTTCTTTCATTTGAGGGAGTATATATTTGGTCATTAAAAATATTCCGCGAACGTTGGTATTCATCATAGTATCAAACTGTTCAATAGATGTACTTTCCACCGGTGAACGGAATCCCACGCCGGCGTTATTGATAAGAATATCAACTTTACCGAACTTTTCCATAACTTCCTTTACTCCCTGTTCCACATCTTTTTCAATTCCCACATCACCCGCTATGGGATAAAAGATTCCTCTCTCTTCGGGGATCGAAATACCGATGTTTAATTCTTTTTTTGTTTCCTCAAGTATTTCTTTTCTTCTGGAGAAGCCGATCACAATTCCCCCCTCTAAAAAGAATTTTTTCGCCATAGATCTTCCCAGTCCGGAGGAAACTCCCGTGATAAATATAACTTTACCTTTCATTATTCCGCTCATATCCAACCTCCTTATATAAGATCCTATCCCGATATTAATATTCCATGAAATTACGGTATTTCCTGTCGGGAGGGGGTCTGTTTTTATTCGGAAGAAGGTATATATTCAGTCCTCTGGCGGAGAACCACGTCATCCTAAACTCGTTTCAGGATCTTTGGGAATCGGAATAAAATCTGGATTTTGGCAATAAAAGGCGTAACTCCTGATACTATTGGGTATTACAATCCGTTTTCAAATCGATCATATCGACAGGAAAAGAGGAAGTTCCGGAGAATTTCGTCATGAATCAGTTTCATAAGTTGACCCTATTCAGAAAGGAAAATGAACATGAATAAGAATGGAAAATTAATATTATCGATCTTTACTCTCGCTCTCCTGGTTCTTTTCCTGGTTTTTCCATCATGGGCCGAGGAATTTTCCTTCGCCGTCATGGGGGATTCCAGAGGAAGTGATAACGGTGTGAATCAGCCGGTATTGTCCCTTTTGGTAAAGGATCTGACTGAAAATCACCCTTCCTGCAAGTTCCTGCTCTTCACGGGGGATATGGTTTCGGGCAGTTCGAACCCCGATGAGACCAAAAAACAACTCCTTCACTGGAAAGAGGTCATGTCCCCCGTTTATAACAATCCCGATATGGAAGATCCTAAAGTCTATCCCATAATAGGCAATCATGAGGTAAAGTGTAAGAAGGCACAGGAGGACTATAAAGAAGTCTTTTCTTATGTTCCTCAAAACGGGCCCGAAAATGAAAAGACTTATACCTATTCCTTTGATTACAAAGATTCTCATTTCGTGATTCTTATGACCGACCGGTGGACTGATGAAGAAAAGGGAGAAAGTAAATATTTGAATAGGTATGTGGATAACCAGTGGCTGGAAAAGGATCTCTCCTCGGCAAAGGAAAGGGGGGTGAAAAATATATTCGTTTTCGGTCATCAGCCCGCATTCCCCACCGCCGGTCATATCGGCGACGCTCTCCCCAACGCGGAATATACCTATAAAAACCCCGAGTCTCCCGACCGATTCAAAAACAGGGATAATAGGGATCAGTTCTGGATGTTGTTGAGAAAATACAAGGTTAAGGCCTACTTATGCGGACATGAACACCTTTACAGCAGACAGTCGGTGCAGGGGGTATATCAGGTTATATGCGGAGGAGCGGGAGCGCCTCTTCACGACTTTAACGCTCCCTATAATATTTCCGACAAAAACCGAAGATATGCCAAAATGCTGGGTTACGGGGAGAATTGCCAGGCATCGGCGGATTTTGTGGGAAAGAAAGTCTATCAATACAGCGTGGTAACGGTTTCCGAAAAAGAGATCACCGTTTCCACCTACGGTTTTGAACCCGATACCAAACCCCCGTTGCCGCTGCCTCTGATAGATCAGTTCACCATAACTCCCTAATATTTGGACTTATCCGGCACATAGGGAAAGGGAACCGGTGAAGGAGTTGAAAAAGGATTGACCCCGGGGACAGAATAGGAGTTGATAATATTCACGGCGTCGATGTTGCCTGCGGCTTCCGCTGCCTGAAGAGGCGTTTGTCCCTTATCGTTGGCTAGGTTTATATTGGCTCCCTTTTCCAGGAAAAACTTAACCATACTAATCCTGTCCTTGATGATGCAGGCTATAAGGATGGGAGTATTACCGGTATAATCCCTGGCGTTGATGTCGGCTCCATGCAGGAGAAGAGTTTCCCCCACTGACGGGGTATATGCAAAGTGGAGGGGAGTCTGTCCGTAAAGATCTCTGGCATCCACCTGGACTCCCTGTTGGAGCAGGTATTCCGCAACTTGGCTCTGGCCCCCCAGGGCGGCTACATGCAGAAGGGTTCTGCCCTGTTGGTCTGTCGCGGTAATGCTGGCTCCATGTCGGATAAAAATCTTCAATATATCCAGTTTTCCCTGAAAAGCGGCGGAACTGAGAGGAGTCAGACCCACTCCTCCCTTGGCGGGATCATCTCTGGCGTTCATATCGGCTCCCTTTTCCAGAAGCAGTTCCGTCAGTTCCGTATCTCCCAGGAGCACCGCTAAATGCAGGGGGGTATATCCGTATTTACCCTCTCCTACATCGATATCTTTGGAGTTTCCTATTAAAAGTTTGGCAATATCAACTTTCCTGCCTGTTAAAAATCCCCTTGTCAAAATAACATGTAACGGATTATAGCCCGTATCATCGGTAATGTCCGGATCGGCTCCTCTTTTAATGAAAAATTCCGCCAGATCCCAATTTTGACTCTGGACAGCCATCATCAGGGGAGTTGCCTTGTGGTTCCCCTGCATGTTTATGTCTGCTCCATTTCGGAGCAGATATTCAATCACTTTCGTATCCGAGGTAACATGCAGCGGAGTGTTGGAATTATTATTCCGGGCGTTTACATCGGAGCCGATAAAGAGCAGAAACTTTACATAAAGCAGTTCTCCCTGCCGACTGGCGTTATGCAGAGGAGTATCGCCCAGGGAATCCTTGTTGTGGGTGAATATATAGGAAACCACCCCTGACAGGAGCAAAAGAGTAAGAGTGACAACAAAGACTATTCTGGTAAGTCGGTCTCTTTGGGGAGGAACGGGGGCAGGGGGAATCGGCAGTAAGGGTTTTATAGGGGCTTCTTGGACATCTCCCGCTGTACCGGTTCCTGATTTGATACTGTCTGTTTCCCTGAAATTCTTCAAGTCTTTCAGAACCTCATCCGCCGACGGGTACCGTTCATCCTTGTTAGGAGTCAGCATTTTGTCGAATATCTTCTGGATTCCATCGGGAATGTCCCCCCGGTATCGGGAAAAAGGCGGGTAGTCGAAGGGGAGTCGTTTTTCGCCAGCGGGGTTATCGCCGGACAGAAGATAATGGAATGTGGCACCCACACCGTAAATATCCGAGGAGGGAGTGCAGTTTCCCCGGACGTGTTCGGGAGAGGTGAATCCGTAGGTTCCCACCGAGCTCATGCCCCCCTCATCCATTTGCCTTGCCAGGCCGAAGTCCACCAGAAAAATTTCCCCTTTATCATTGAGCATTATGTTGGCAGGTTTTATATCACGATGAAGGATGGGAGGATTTTTATCATGAAGATATTTCAAAACCGACAGAACCTCTTCCATCCACTGAAGGGATTCCTTGAGAGGCAACTTCTTATCGGGGTGAGTTAGCAGAACCGTTTCCAGATTCCTGCCCTGAACAAAATCCATTATAAGAAAGAAGTTATCATTCAGAAGGTTATCCTTTTCCCTGAAAAAGTCCGTAACCCTGGGCAGGCGGGAGTGTCTCAGTTCAAAGAGAAGCCGGGCTTCGTCCTCGAATTTCTTTATGAGATAGGATTTATCGGCATAGAATGCAGGATAGAGTTGTTTTACCACCACATTGTGCCGAAGTCGGGTATCCTGGGCTAACATGACTCTCCCCATGCCCCCTTCTCCCAGAACTTTTTTTATCTCATATCTGCCCTGCTGGAGGGAGGTAAAGGGAACCAAAGGAGTAGTTCCCGGCATATTGGGGTTTTGTGCCGGAGGCGTATATCCCGCAAAATTTCCGTCGCTGATATTTTTTCCGCAAAAGGCGCAAAAAAGGGCTCTATCGCTGTTTCCCCTGCCGCAATGGGGACAATTGACCATATTTATCCCCTCGATTCACCACCGGGGTTCTTCCGGTTAGGCCTTATACTCCTTTGCCACCCGCAGAAGTTCCTTGGCTGCTTCACTGACTTCCGCTACCACCGAAAGAGCTTCACCGATAGGAGGTTTATATTCCTTTCCGTCTTCTATAACGAAGGAATAAGCTCCTTTTTTGAAATAGAAATAATCGTCGGAGGCTCCATTTACGACCCTGGACTCGATCTTTTCATATTTGGTTCCCCGGTGTTTTTCTATGGCAGTTTCCAATCTGTCCTGAATTTCCCTGAAATATTTAATATCTTTCTGATTTTTTACCCCTATGGGCATTCGGATCTCCTCTCCCTGGGAATGAAAATCGCATACGAATTTTATGTTGGGGTGTTCGTCCACAATGGATGCCACATGGCGGGTTTCGGGTTCCGAGAAGGGATGGGGGCCCGAATAGGTATCCTCCGACGGATCACCGGGTTTCCATTTATAGTCGTAATTCCGGTTTGTATCCACTCCCTTTTCCTCGGAACCTGGGATGGGGCTGCGGGTTTTTCTCCAGTCCGGGTCGTCGTGGATGGCATAGTTGAGACCGTCGGGGTTGGATACGGGAACCATATATATATCCAGATTATTTATTAAATCGCTTATTTCCTTTACGGCAGGATCCTTGCTGTCGGGGTTATAGTTTGCCAATAACTGCTGAGCGGTTTCCAGAATGATCATGGGTTGCATGACTTCTCTGGCGTGAGGGGCTGCCGTTAACAAAACTCCCGTCTTTTTGGAGGGATCTTCTCCTGAATTTTTGTTTCCTATCCTCATGTATCTTAAAGGAGCTGGTCCCCGTAAGTGTTCCATCTTGCCGTCGTATCCGGAAGTCTTGAAGTCCCTGGTTTCCACCGACACCAGATGGGGATATGTTTTCGCCAGTTCCATGACTTTGTTGTCCACCGCTTTGGCGTCCATAAAGTCTTTGACAAACCCACTTTGGAACCCATCAACGGTTGATGTTTTTTCTATATCTCTGCCTGTGGAGAGGGTGGGGTCTTCCTTGTGGATTAGCGAGGCTTTTTCCCTCAGTTTCGCCATCTTTTTCATGAGGTCGTCGCCTTTGGATAAAGAAATATCAACACTGTCTTTTATGGCAGAGGAAGTCGGTTCCTGTTTTTTTCCTTTTACTCTGGCTTCTATAGTGGTGGGAGAGCTTATCGCAGAAATATCCATACTGTTACCCCTCTGTATAATAAATAATCCCGTCATCCTGAACTCGTTTCAGGATCTGTCTCGGAAAAACCTTGTCGGATTCACTATATCTTATTATACTCTCCGACAGGGTTAATTTATACAGGAGTTTTGTTAAAAAAATGTAAAAAAGTATAAAGATGGCAAATTTCCTACAACAAAGAGGTTTGGTTCCGTATTGGAGGGACAAGACAAACTCTCTTTATTGTCGGGGATCAAATTCCGGGTATATATTCAGTCCTCTGGCGGAGAACCCCGTCATTCCGAATCCTGAAACGAGTTCAGGGCAGGCTTCGTCTCAGGATCTTTGGGAATCGGCATAAAATCTGGATTTTGGCAATAAAAGGCGTAACTCCTGATACGGAAGAGTTGGATAAATACCGGCAAAAAGGGGACGGGAGAAGGGGAACGGAAAATTTAAGAGATTATATAAAAAATTTAATAGAAAGTAAGTCTCTTTTATTAAAAGAGAATCTCCTTACGCCCTTGACGGGTTTAAACCTTCTCTTCCCTGTCTTTGAGTGGTATTGTAATGCTTTTTCCTTTGCAGAGGCTCGGAAAACCTCCGACAGAGAAGATTTAAATAATTCTATAACAAAGATTGAAAAAGCATTTAATTTTCACTAAAATTTGATGGTGGAACCCTTTGCCGGACTCTTTCTTGAGAATATCAGCATGGAATTAAAAAGAGCTGAAAAGGAATAATAAGGGCGGTATGTTCTATGCAAAAAGAAGGAAAAGCAGGGGGGAGTTGTTAAATATATCCCAATCAAAAAAGCGGAAGGGATGACCTGATAAGAAGAAGTCGGCAGGACATTAGGACATTCCTACTCGAAGAAACGGGGTGGTCTGTTTGCCCAAACTATGTTCCCATTGCGGTTCTCAAAACAGAGATGAAGCCATAAGATGTATAAAATGCGGCGAATCCCTGCGGGGAGCCAGAGAGTCGGAACGAACATCCCGGCTGGTTCTGCTGGATCAGAGATATGAAATAAAACAGATTATAAATTCCGGCGCCATGGGATGTGTATATAAAGCCAAAGATACCCGACTGGGAGGTATGGTAGCGGTAAAGAAGATGCTTACCTTCTATAATACCCCCGAAGAGAAAAAGTATGCCGAAGACCGGTTTATGGAAGAGGCAAAATTGCTTTCCCAGTTGCACCATAGCGGGCTTCCCAAGGTGATCGACTTTTTTATCACAAAAGATCCGGAAACAGGCAAAAATGCCCACTACTTGGTCATGACGTTTGTTGAGGGAAGCACTCTGAATCAGATTATAAAAGAAAGAGGCTCCAAACCGTTTCCTTTAGCCGAAGCTCTGGATTATTTTCGTCAGACGCTGGAAATCCTTCATTATCTGCACACCCAGAATCCTCCCATTGTCTATCGGGATACCAAACCCTCCAATATAATGATACAGGGAAATAGGCTCTTCCTGGTGGATTTCGGTATCGCCAGAGCCTTTAAACCCGAAGAACAGGGCACCATGGTGGGAACCCCCGGCTTTGCCGCACCGGAACAGTATCAGGGCTTTGCCGAACCGAGAAGCGATCTCTACTCTCTGGGAGTGGTAATGCACTTTCTTCTGTCGGGCATAAAACCCTACGGCGAAAGCCGAGTCCCCTTCCAGTTCGAACCTCTGCACAAGATAAATCCCGAAGTACCTCCCGTCCTGGGGGAAATCATCTCCGCCATGTTGTCCATAAATATAGACAGTCGCCCCGAATCCGCCTTATCCATATTGCAGGTTCTAGATGCTCACTGTCTGGGATCGGCAAGAGTATCCTCCTCCGTATCGGCGGATCTGAAAAGAGGCTCCGTAACCACCCCCATGTCGGAACTGATGAGAGCCCCCGGAACCACCCCCATCCCCGGTCAGGATAAAGAGGATCCCACCATCAACATCCGCAAGGGCTCCGGAGGGTTAACATCGGCATTTCCCACCACCGTCCAGACCCGGCAAATGGCTCAGGGTGCGGCTACCACTCCCCTTCCCGCTCCGGAAGGAGGTATTGTCAAAAAGATTTTATCCGTTATCGGAATTATTTTACTTATAGGTATTCTCGGATACGGCGGATTTTTTATCTTCGAACTGACCACCGTCAATAATAAGGATAAAGACGGTCTAACCCGACTCCATTATGCGGTTATAAAGGGAGACCTGGAACAGGTCAAATACCTTTTGGCAAGAAACGCCGACGTCAATGTAAAGGATAGCGATGGCAATATGCCCCTTCATCTTGCAGCCAAAGAGGGCAAAACCGAGATCGCCCAGGCACTCCTGAATAAGGGAGCCTTTGTCAAGGCCACCAATAACGAAGGTAACACTCCCCTGCATATGGCGGGCATAAAAGGAAATAAAGAAGTGGCAGCTCTTTTAGTGGCTAACGGAGCCGATATAAATATTTTAAATAATGACAAGAGATCTCCCCTCCATATAACCGCCCTTAACGACAATGTGGAAGTCTGTAAGTATCTGGTAGAAGATGCAGGAGCCATTCCCCTGAAAAGCGACAAAAATTATCAGAATCCCCTTCATCTGGCGGTGCTGAACGGATATACCGACTATGTGGAATATTTTGTCCCCATGCTGGCTCCCGAGGAGGTCAACTTCCCCGATATCGACGGCAACACTCCTCTCCACTATGCCGCTCAAAAGGGAAGTCTGGAGATGGTCAAGATTATTGTGGAACGCAAGGGATGTGTTTTATATGTCAATAACCAGATGAAAACCCCCATCGATCTGGCAAAAGACGGCGGTTTTAAAGAAGTTCAGGAATATCTGGAAGAAGCTGCCCGCAAGGAGGCAAAGGTCGTGGGACGATGGAATATGACCTACCTTCACGAAGCGGTTTCCAACAGTAATTATCCCAGAGCTTCAGCTCTGCTTCAATGGGGAGCCGACGTCAACGCCCGCACCGCCGACGGCAGTACTCCCCTCCACTTTGCCGCAGCCAAGGGAGATGTTCAGATTATAAAACTTCTCCTGGACAATAATGCCGATGTCAACGCCAAGACCCAGCAATCCTGGACTCCTCTTATCATAGCGGTTCAGTCGCAAAAACCGGAAGCGGTTAAAGCCATTGCGTCCTATCGTCAATGCGATCTCAACGCCGAGGATCTGCAGGGCAATACCGCCATGGATATGGCAAAAATGTCGGATCAGACCGCTGTGGTGGCTTACCTCAAGAGCATGGGCGCCAAGGGAAGACCGTGAGATAAATAATCGTGAAAGGAACTATATGAAGACTTACCGAAACAAAACCGCAAGGGGATTAATATGTTGCCTGTTGGCGGTGATGTTGATGTGGGCGGCTTCTCCCGCTAATGAAAGAGAGCGGACGGCTTTCACCATCATGTCTATCGATCACCAGTTTTTCGTAGCCCCCTATGAACGCACGGTTAGTTTGGGCGGAACCTATATGGGAAGGGAAGGGACTCCCTCATCGGTGGTATTGAATCCGGCATCGCTTTATTCCATCAAAAAAACCGATGCCATACTTACCTGGACTCAAAGCAATTACAAGGGAATCGGGGGAGCTGTAGGAAGAAATAAAAACGAGGCAATATCCGCACAACTTAACGATACGGGACTTTATGTGGCTTTCCCCCTGGGAAAAAGCAACAGCGTAATAGCCCTGGGAGGCGATACATTCAATACTTCTTTCAACGATTCACCCATGACGGGACCCAAAGGCAACGGTTACCGAATATTTGCAGCCTTCAGTTCACCGTTGGGCAAAAATCTTTCCTGGGGCTACGGGCTTATGTATCTTGATGACGCCTATGCCTGGGGAACCGGGTGGTTCAACGGCATACAGTTTGCCAGATACCATATCGAAAATGATTCTGCAAGTTGGAGACATCGCCTGGCTCTTCAGGGAAGGAACGACAACAATTCTTTCGTCTGGGGAATACAGGGAACTTTTGGCTACGGAGACGGTAATAATTACTGGAACGGAACCGACGGCGACGGCAAGGAGAAACTTAAATACAACGCATTCCGGGGGGGAGGACAGTGGGTATTATCTCAGAAGACGAAGCTGGCTTGCGATCTGGAATGGCAATGGATGGATGTACAATTTGGCAAACACCCCTTGGCTATCGGTCAGGGGGGAGGATCCGCCTATTACAGCGGTGATACTTTGAGAGCCATGGTCGGTGCCGAACATAATTTGAGCGATTCTCTGTCGGTCATGGGCGGATACCGTTACAGTTCTTTTAAAATTAAGGAATTATGCAATCGAGACGCCGTTCACGATGCCAATTCTTTAGCCCTGGGTCTGGACTGGAAACCCAAGGGAGATACCTTTAGTCTGTCTTATAACGGTGAATATACATGGTTGGGCAGCGGCGATTTTACACAAAATCTTTCTTTCAAGTATCGTTTCTGACGGCTTGTACGGTTGAGGGAACAGGATAATATCATGTTCCAATGAGAATATAGCTATAACGAAGGACTTCAGTCCTTCATTTAATGAGCAAATAAAATAATAACTTGATGGTGATAATAATGTCGGTAATTCCAAAGGTATTTATCAGCTACGTTAGGGAAGACAAAGAACGCTTCGTCCTGGAGTTTGCGGAACGGTTAAGAAGTAAGGGAATAGAAGTCCCGCCGGATAAATGGGAAATGTCAGCCGGGGACAGTCTGGCGGATAAAATCCTCAAAGAGGGATTGAAAGGCGTTTATCCGCTGATTGTCGTGATGTCGAAATTCAGCCTCGAAAAACCCTGGCTCAGAAGAGAAATGAGCGGCAGTTTTATCAGAAAAATATCCAAAAATTGCAGACTGATACCGGTGATTCTGGACGGTTGTCCCACTCCCGAATATGTAAAACCCTTTATAGAAGAAAAAATAACAAACATAAATGACTGCAATAACGAATTTCTGAGGGTTGCTAATACCGTTTTCAATATATATAACAGAGCTCCTGTGGAAGCACCGCTGTCGCAACCTTTCCGGGAGGAAGATCTGTCGCCGGAAGAAAACTCCGTTCTGGAAATGCTCTACCATCACGTTGTGGAAAGAGACAACGTCTCCATAGACATGCCCTTGTTGTTGAAGAACCTGCCGCCGGACGTAAAATTGGAAGATTTTATGGAAAAGATGCTCATTCTGTCCGATGCAGACTATGTGGAATCCCAGCGGTTCATCATAGGGGATACTATATTTACCAATGTTACGTATGCCTCCCTTGAAATATTTGCCAATCAATATTATGGAGATTTCGATAAAATAACAAAGAAAATAGTTAATCAAATTATAAATAATAATATAAGCAGTAATTTTGACCTGAAAAAAGAATTGAATATCCCGTTAATTTTTGTTAATTATGCGTTGGATACCCTCCAGGATGATAATCTGATTAACTACACCAGAACTTTAAGCGGAAGAATAGCATTTGTTGTGAATCCCCTGCTGAAACGCAAAATGATGGGAAAATATTAGCCACAGGACTTACGCCGTTTTCTTCCCAAACCCGGATTTTATGCCGATTGCCGAAGATCCTGAAATGAGTTCGGGATGGCAGTTTCATCCGATTTCCTCGAATTTGAGCGTAACTCCTGACGCTATTATTAATCACCCGTCTCTCTGTCGGGAGCCATTCCTGCAGGGTTTTTTCCCGCGTCGGGATAATTATAAACAATACCCGGAAGGAACAGGAAGTCGGCGATAAACCCCCTGATGTCCGGGAGAAAGTGGGAAATTAATTGGCAAGAAAGAAAAAAAAGAACCCTGTCGAGATTAAAAAAGAAATCTCCCCACCCCTTAACATAAATGACTCCCCCCCACCCCCGGAAGTGAATGAAACCCCTTCCGACAGGAGCGGAGCACCGGAAGAAGAGGAAAATACCCTGTTCGCCCATGAAAAAGACGGCAATAACGCAAATAAAAACGATGGCAATAACGAGGATAAACAGGACGATAACGGCGAGGAACCAGATGATACCCCTTCGTTCTGGATAACTATTTATAAATCTATATTTCATCCTGAATACTACAAGGTTTTATATAAGACTCCTCTGAAATCGGCATTTTCATTTATATTTATTTTTATTCTGTGTATATCATTTTGTTATACTTTTCTGTTTTCTTACAAAACCGCTGAATTTTTGAATAAAATATCTGCCCTCTTTGACCGGGGTATGCCCGAAGTCGTCATCGAAAACGGAATCCTCCATACCGAAGGAAAAATGCCCTTCATAGCATATCTGGAAGAGGATAACCCCGATTCCGACGCAGTCATCATAGATACCACGGGAACCGTAAAAGATCTCAGGGATTATAAGAAAGGCGTTCTTCTAACCAGGGATAAGATTTATACCAAAAGAAATGAAAAGGACGTCAAGGTGGACTCCCTGAAGGACTTCATGATGAGTATGCCCCCCGGCGTCGGAGAAAAGGGCAAAACCCCCGTCATTGGTGGAGAAAAGGGCAAAATCCCCGCTGTTGTTGGAGAAAAGGGAGAACCCCCCGTCATTGATGAAGAAAAGGGAGAAACCCCCGCTGTTGGTGAGGAAAAAGTGGCTCCTGTTTTGGACGGAAACCGGGTGGTGATTAACAAGCAGTTTTTTGAAGATATGAAGAAATCTTTTTTTACGGTATGGATGACCCTGCTGCTGGTGATTTTGCTGCTTCACAGGATAGTCAGTGCGGGGGTGCAGGTTTCGATTTTTGCTCTTCTGGGTCTTTTGTTATCCCGTTTTGAGGGGAAGGGTCTGGGTTTTCGGGAAAATACGGTTGTTTCGGTGTATTGCATGGTTCCTCCCGCCCTTGTTATTCTTATTCTGGATATTCTTAATATAAGGGAATTTTTTCCTCCATCGGGATATATTATTTTGTATTATGTAATATATTTGATATATCTTGTTCTGGCTCACAGGAGTATCTCCTATCAGGAAGGAAGTTAACAATATTTTAACAAATAAGGAGTTTTTTTTAATCTGATTTTGGTTATAATATAAGGTAAATAATGAAAATATAGATTGCTGTATTCTCACAAAGGAGGAGAAAATATGACCACACCTATCGGAGGAAATCAGGAATATTTCAGCTATGCCCAACTGAATCGGGTGGTGGACGCTTTCGAGGGGAAGACCGACACCAAATCGGTTCAGACCAAAGGTATGGAAATTGCCGACCGGCTGGATCTGGGCAAAACTGACGGAAAACAGGATGTAATGATTCTCCCCGGCAATATCATGAAGAGTGCCGTGCCGTTGGATGCGGACAAGGTAGCCAAAGAATTGCAGAAAAAGGGAGTGGATGTTCAGGAGAAGATCGACATTCTGGACGGAGTAACCGCCAGAGTGGATGAAAAGAATATAGAGTCTCTGAAGAAACAGGGCTTTATCGTGCTGGACGATTCTCCCAGAAACCTTCTGCCCAGTATTCCTAAAGTTATGCTGGATGAAAACGCCCCGGCGACACCCTCTGCAGGCAAAAACCCCTGGGATATGCCCGACATCAAAGACGTCGAATGGTCCGGTGCCGATAAACTCCATCAGCAGGGACTCACTGGCAAGGGACAGGTTATAGCGATTATTGACTCCGGATACTCTCACCCGGATAAACCCCTGGTAGCCTGGAAAGACGTGGTGGAAGGCAAGAAAAGCCCCATAGACCCCCACGGACACGGAACTCACGTGGCGGGAGACGCCATCAAGATGGCCCCCGACGCGGATCTGGTGGCGGTCAGAGTCATGAGACCCGACGGCTCCGGCAGACCTTCCGACATCGCCAAGGGATTACAATGGGTACTGGACAACAAGGATACCCTGAATATAGGAACCGTCAACATGTCTCTGGGCGGAGCTCCCGATGGATACCCCTATTATGTGGATCCTATCAATAAAGTGGTGGCAAAGGCAGTGGAAAAAGGACTCAATGTAGTGGTTGCCGGAGGTAACTCCGGACCCGACGCCCACACCATCGGTTCCCCCGCCGACGCGCCCGAATCCCTGACGGTAGGTTCCGCTCTCAATCCCACCACCGTCAGCACCTTCTCCAGCCGGGGTCCCACCGATGACGGTCTGAAGAAACCCGATATTCTTACTACCGGTGAATTTATCCAGTCCTGGGCTGTTCCCGGTTCCCAGATGGACAAGATCGCCACTACCGTGGAAACCCTGAGAAGAATGACCCCCACCCAACTGCGTCAGTTGATCATCGCCAAACCCGACCTGGCGGAAGCTCTGGGTTGGCCCAAGGATATAACCACTTACGACGACAAGAAACTGGAATATACCGCAAAAATGTCCCTGCCTCCCATGTACAAACCCGATGACAAGACCCTGGCAGGACCCGGAACTTCCTTTGCATCTCCGGAAGTGGCAGGTATCGTGGCGGATCTCCGTCAGGCGGCTCCCAATGCGGGGCCCAACGACATCAAAGCCGCCCTTATGGATACCGCCAAGGATATGGGAAGCCAATATACCTACATGGATCAGGGTAAGGGTTTCATCAATGCCGAAGGCGCTTTGAACAAACTCAAACATGGCGGCTAATTCCGCTGGTAGTCCTCTTCGTTGACTTACGAGGTTAATGAACAATTACATAAAGTCTGAAATCATAGAAGGAAAGTTCTTGTTTTGCTGAATTTTCCTTCTTGGTGTTTTTTTCATCTTTTGTGGGCGAATGATGCGGTCCTTTATCGATGTGAACGGTAAAATGTTAACATTTTTGTAATATACAATTCTCTCTCACAGGTGTATAATCTTAATAAGATCCTTTCCTCATCTCACCTTCAGGAGGCAATCCCATGAGCGAAATCCAAAATATTAATCTGCACCAGGCCAACTACTCCGCCCCTGCCAAAAAGAGCAAGAAGAGTAAAAATAAAAATAAAGCCCAGGAAACCCAGTCTCAACCCAAAGATAAAGTAGAACTGTCCGGCAAGAAGGACAAAGAAGTGTCCCAGACCGAACCCCAGGAAAAGGAACTCCGACTCTCCCCCTTCGTTGAAAACGCCACTGAACCCGTCGTAACCGAGTTCAGCATTAACAAACTCACCCGTGGGAAGTCCGGCGAAACCACCACCATCAACATCATCCATACCAACGACCTTCACGGCAAGCTGACCCCCGGTAAGGGAAAAGGCGGTATGGCTTATGTCGGCGGTAAAATCGAAGAACTGAAAAAAGAAAATCCCAACTATCTGCTGGCGGACGGCGGAGATATCTCCTATGCGCCTCCTTACTCCGACAGAAATCGTTTCAATCCCATGCCCGAAATCATGAACGACCTGGGATACCATGTCATGAACGCCGGCAATCACGAATTTCAGTGGGAGCACAAACAATACGGCGGACACACGGGAAATCCTAACCCGGATCTTATCGATAACTACAAGGAATTGACCGAAGCCCTCAAATTCCCCATGGTCTGCGCCAACGCAGTGGATTCCAAGACCGGTGAAAGACCCGACTATGTAACCCCCTACATCATCCAGAAAGTGGGAGACATCAATGTGGGGGTCATCGGCGTGGTTACCGACGAACTGGCCACCCAGGCTCACCCCCAGGTAGGCGACGGTTGGAAGATTCTCAATCCCGCCGATACCATGAACAAGTTTATCCCTGAGATGAAGGCAAAGGGTGCCGATATTATCGTGGGTATCGCCCATGACGACCTCAAGGCAAATCAGAACACCATCCGCAACACTCACGGCATCGACATCATGCTGGGCGGACACGACCACCAGAAGACCGACGTCCCCATCTCCGTCAAAAACGCCGACGGACAGGAAGTCCCCTTGGTGGAAGCGGGAGCCTACGGAGCCATGGTCGGGAAGTTAGAAGTGGAGATTGATCCCAGCAGCAAGAAGATCCGGAATATCACCTCCACCCTCTATCCCATCAACAGCGACTCGGTTAAACCTGATAAGGAAGTCGAGAGCATCATTGCCAACTGGAAAGGCAAATAAATGAATAGTCATAGTTCTTTTCTGGATTTGATATATTGTCGGAATAGCCTGGTGTTTATCAGGCTATTTCGTTTTGGATCTATTTACTTTTGGCTGAAACCGTCCTCTACAAACGTATTCATTCAGTCCCCCCGTCATTCCGAACCCGTGAAACAAGTTCAGGGCAGGTTTGTTTCGGAATATGATGTACAAGATATTGTATAGATCCTGAAACGAGTTCAGGAGAGAGGTATGAAAGTTATATCAAACTCCTGTCAGAAACGGGACTGAAAGACATCCCTTCTTTGGTTCCGGGTGCTTCTCACATAAAAGCGAGTTTCGACTCCTTCCTCTGTTCCCACTGCGGAGAGACGGTAACGCCCGAAGAATGCGGAACCATGAATCGGAATCACTGCCCCCGGTGTTTATGGAGTCTTCATCTGGATCACAAACCGGGAGATCGCTCATCCTTCTGTAAAGGCAAAATGGAACCCGTCGCTGTCTGGGTCAGAAAAGGAGGAGAATGGGCTATCATCCACCGCTGCCAGGAATGCGGAGAGTTGAGTTCCAACCGCATCGCAGGCGATGACAACGAGGTTCTCCTCTTATCTCTGGCAGTCCGTCCCTTATCCTGTCCCCCCTTTCCCCTGAAAAAACTGTCCTTCGGCGTTTAACGGTTTTGGAAATCACTTCTCCTCTGCTGTCCCCATCATGGCTTTTATGGTGATAAAGCGGGAAATGTCCTTATAAGTCAGAATCCCCGCCAGGCGATAACCATCCAGTACCAGCAGACAGTCCGCCTTGCCGGGAGACAGCAGTCGCATGGTTTTTTTTATCTCAGTCCTGGGATGAACCGAGGGACAGGAACCGGTCTGGGTCCTTATAATCTCCTCGGTCGTGGTTTCCTTCCATTTTTCTCTTGGGATCCTTTTTATATCATCCAGCGATATATATCCCAACACCCCGGTTTGGACGTCGGAGGTCGGAGGTCGGAGGTCGGTTTGGACGTCGGAGGTCGGAGGTCGGAGGGCGGTTTGGACGTCGGAGGTCGGAGGTTGGAGGGCGGTTTGGACGTCCGAGGTCGGAGGTCGGAGGGCGGTTTGGACGTCCGAGGTCGGAGGTTGGAGGGCGGTTTGGATGTCCGAGGTCGGAGGTTGGAGGGCGGTTTGGTTGTCAATTTCACTCGATTCTACGCCGGAGTTGCTGACATCTGAATTCTGCCTTCCGACTTCCAGAACCGGGTATCCGTTGAAGGAGTAGGTCAGGAAATAATCCGTAACCAGTTCTTCCAGGTTTATATCCGAGTTGACGGTAACGGGGGAGGGAGTCATGATTTCCTCTACTTTTGAATCGGCCACAATCATTGAAATATAGATATTATCCATGGAAATTTTGGCGGAGCGGTTCAGGTAGTGTCCGATAAAGGCGAACCATGCCCCGTTGAGCAGACTGCCGGTTCCTTCGATCAGGGCGGAGAAAACCTGGTATAATCCCAATAGAATCAGCAGGTAGCCGAAGCCTCTCCCCATAATGACGGCTATGCGGGTGGAGGTGTAGATACTGCCGGAAAAATACCATATTATGGATCTCAGGATTCTTCCGCCGTCCAGGGGAAATCCCGGAACTATATTGAAAATGATGACAAAAACGTTGATGAGGGCCAGATACCAGAACAGTTGTTCAATAAGTCCGTTGCCGTGGAGGAGTTTTATCGATAAAAAAATCCCTCCGAAAAGGAGAACCAGAACCAGAGACATGCCGGGACCAGCCAGAGCGATCCAGAATTCCTGCAGGGGAGTTTCGGGTTCGTCCTCCATTCTCGCCACTCCGCCGAAGATGAAGAGGGTGATGTCCGATATGGAAATCCCCGTCCACCGGGCTACCAGGGAATGGCTCAATTCATGAAGTAAAATGCTTAAAAAGAGAAATAAGGCTCCCGCTATGCCGGTAAGCCAGTGAAAGAGAGGAGGACTGTCGGGATAGACCGACGGAAAATATGCCTGGGATAAAGAAAAACTGACCAGGGCAAATACGACTATCCATGACCAGTCCACTTTTATGGGGATTCCGCTGAAGGTAAAAATTCGAATACTTTTTCCCGGTTGTAACATTAAACTTCCTTTTTTATATGTCGGCAGTGGAGGTTGGTTATCACGGTTTATAGCTTCTCTGGGACACCTTTACCTTGACCACCATACTGGCGTCATCTCTCCAGATAGTCAGTTCCAGGGTTTCGCCGGGGGTGGATTCTGCCAGATACTGTTTGAAAGTGGCCACGTCGGCTACCAGCTTGCCATTTACCAGGGAAACGATGTCTCCTTTCTGGATGCCGGCGTTCTGGGCGGGGCTGACGGGTTCCACCTTGGTGATCAGGACTCCGCAGTTGACGGGAAACAGGTTGCTCTCGGCGATCTCCTGGGTTATGTCGATACCGCTGATGCCGATCCAGGGTTGAGCGCTGACGTAAACCTTCTTGGCAAGAATCTGTTCCGCAATGACCTTGGCTCGGTGGGCGGGAATGGCGAAACCGAGTCCTTGGGCGCCTCCGCTTCCTTCACCCCGATAGACCAGGGTATTGATGCCGATGATCTTGCCGGAAGTATCGATGAGTGCTCCTCCGGAGTTGCCGCAGTTGATGGCGGCGTCGGTCTGGATCAATTCGATATAGCGGATGCCTCCTGCGGAAATATTCCTGTTCAAAGCCGATACGATGCCTCTGGACACGGACCATTCGAATTTATAGGGGTTTCCGATAGCGATGGCGGACTGTCCTATCTTGAGATTTTTGGAATCGCCCCACTGAATGGCAGGCAGGCCTGTCGCGTTGATTTTTATTATTGCCAGATCGTTCTTGGTGCTTTCGCCATAGACCACGGCATGGAACTGTTTTCCGTTATTGATAATGACATTTATATTGGTAGCTCCCTTGACGACGTGGTAGTTGGTCAGGATGTAGCCGTCGGAGGATATAATCACTCCGGAGCCGCTGCCGGTGCTGGTGTTTCCCGTAACATCGGTGGCCGACGTGGTTATATTGACCACCGAGGGTTTCACCTTGGCGATGGCATTGATAACCTTGTCCTCCTCCGACTGGGCTGCATTAATATGAAGAGGGGAGAAGAAAAAAATAATCAGAAAACCGATTAAAGCGATCAATCTCCTTCCCCGGAATGGGTTTGAGAGTTGGCTTACCATAATCATCACCTTTTCAGAATGGAATTTCCATGTTGTTCTTATTTCTATTTTCTGACTTGCCTGTGAAATCCCCCTTTTGTATCCGTCGTTTTTTATTCTTTTTTTCTTTTGCGATGAAGGAGAAGGGAAATTTTTTGACTCTACAAATGTAACTTTTGGCGGTATTACTATAAGTTTGTAACAGGAGGACAAAATTTTGACCAATGCAAATCTTCCCGTCGTAAAGATGGTTATTTCGGTTATTCTGGGAGTTGCCGGTCAGTTTCTTTTCAAGCAGGGGGTCAAGGCGTGGGGCCAACCGGTGGAGATTTCTCCCGCCATGATAAAACTTTTCCTGACTCCATACGTTTTTGCCGGCATCACCTGTTATGTTCTGAGTACTTTTACTTATCTGTCCGCTTTGTCCCAGTTGGATCTCAGCGTGGCATATCCCATGATTTCCGCAGGATATATTCTGGTGTTTCTGATATCGGTCATATTTCTGAAAGAATCCTTTACCTTGACCAAATTATTGGCCAACGTTATGATTATCGGCGGAATACTACTCTTGTTCTGGAAATAACCTATAGAATTCATCGCGGGAAAAACCCTGCGGGAGTCAGAGGGCGTCTCCGTCTTTCAACTTCCTTGCGGTAAAGGAGGTTTTTTTTCTTTGGTGACAGAATACCCCCGGAAGAAAAGGGGGTGTTGTTATTTCCAAGGATGATATTTTTTGTCTGATTATTTTTGTTCTCCTGCTGGGTATATTCTTCATGGATCCCCTGTTCGGCGGAAAGATTCTGGTACAGGGAGAAGCGGGCAGTTGGTTTTACCCCATGAACTCCCTGGATAAGGCATGGGGCTTTCATTTGTGGAACCCCTGGCTTTATTCGGGAGTTCCGTCCTTTGCCGAGATGAAGGGCGGAATTTTTTACCCGCCCAATTGGATATTTTATATAGCCCCTGCCGACAAGGGGATGGTTCTGTTCATGATGTTCCATTATTTTCTGGCGGGGTTATCGGCTTATATATTTCTGAGAAGGCTGGATATGGATTCCCTTTCATCCCTGGGGGGAGGGGTTTTTTACGCTTTTTTCGGTTTTGTGATGATAAATGGTTCGGATCTGTCTCTTCTGTCCTCCTATTCTCTGGTTCCCCTGGTGCTGATGGCGGTGCATAATCTTATCCGGCGGGGGAATCTGCGTTCCTCCCTGTTGTTGAGTTTCTCCTTTGCCCTGATAATTCTGGCAGGGTCGGTGCCGGTTTTGTTTATAGCCGTTGTGGTGTCTCTCCTTTATTTCCTGGGGCATTTGAACATTCAGGATTTCAGCCGTCCCTCCCAGATGAAACTGGTGGGATTTTTCTTTATGGGGCTGTTTTTGTCTCTGTTGCTGTCGGCCATACAGTTGGCTCCGGCCACGGAGTTTTTTTACAGGTCTAGTCTGGAGGGAGGTTACGAATATCGGGATCTGGTTTCCCGTTCCCTGGGATTTTCCGATCTGGCATATTTTATAATCCCCGATTTTTCCGCTGGCGGTTCCTATCCTCTCACATCGGTTTTTGTGGGTATATTCCCCCTGCTTTTGACCCTGGCGGCGCCGGTTTTATCTCCGGCCAGAGAGAAGCGCCATTTGCTGATTTTCGGCGTCATGATTTTGCTGGGATTTTTGTTTTCTCTGGGCGAGACCACTCCTTTATATCCTCTTTTCTGCCATGTTATTCCCCTGGTTCGACTTATAAAGTATCCTTCGGTGTTTATGATTCTGGCGGCGGTGGGGATGATGTTTTTCATCGCTCTTGCGGTGGAACAATTTTATGAGATTCCCGCCCGTGCCAATTATCGCGCCAGAGATATTTTAACGGGTATTATCATCGTAATAGCGGTCCTTATCGTTGCCCTGACGGTTTCCTATATAAAGGACGGTCAGCCGAAAATGGGACTCATATATTTTATTGCCACCGGTGTGGGGGGCGTTTTGCTGGTTTTCATGAGCATGTACGGATTTCCGGGAGAAAAGGCCTTCAAATTTCTGTGTATTCTGTTTATGGTGATTTCCTCTTTTTCTGCGGGAATGAATATGAGAAAAACCGTCGAGGCGGATTATTTTGCACGAAAGGGAGAAAACTTCAGGGGAAAGCCCTATTACAGGACTCTCTATGAAAAAGAGAACGGTTCCAATCTGCCCCTGGTTTTTTCCCTGGGGAACATCTCCGGCGAAAACCCCACCGCTCTTTCCGATTATATCCGTTATATCCGGTTTAACGACGGCGTGGAAACCGTTACTCCCACCGATATGAAAAAGATTGCTTACAAAAATAATCTATTGGTAATCAATAACCGCACGGGAAGGTTGTTCAAATTCCTCAGCCCCGACGGTATCTATAAAAGCGAGATGAAGGATAACAAGGAAGAGATCACCCTGACTCCGGTAAAATCCTTTCCCAGGGTATTTATAGCGGGAGAGCAAGTGGTCATTCCCGATCTGAAAGAAGCCCTGCGGACTCTCAATTCCCCCGATTTCCGCTATAATAACACTCTTATTTTCGGCGAGGAACCATACATAGCCCGCAACAAGACCAACATGAAATATGACGAGAATCTGCAGGTGGCGGAAAAATGTTCCATAGTTGAATATACTCCTGACAAGATCACCGTATCGGTAACACCTGTCAAGGAATCCTGGCTCTTTGTGGGAGAAACCTATTATCCCGGCTGGGAGGCATATGTATCGGGTCATCAAAGAAAAGTCTTCCGGGTCAACGGCATATTCCGGGCAGTGCGACTCTATCCGGGAGATGACATGGTGGAGATGAGATTCCGCCCCGTGTCCCTGAAGATAGGCTCCCTGATCACCGCCCTGACCCTTCTTTTGTGCACCATCCTGTGGTGGCAGGCAAAAAATTAAAACCAACCTCAAAAATGAGATGATGCAAAAGTTTTTGAAGGGGGTGGCAGGCAAAAAATTAAAACCAACCTCAAAAATGAGATGATGCAAAAGTTTTTGAAGGGGGCGGAAGGGGAAAGGTCGGTTGTTGGGGAAATATCAATAAGTTTGATCCTCTAATTTCCAAATTTCAGGATTCCGGGGGGGAGTCTTATGCTCGACAATTTAATCAGATTTTCTTATCCCACGCCGTGGTCTGCCACTTACCAGAATATCGAGAGTATCGTATATCCGGAGGAAATGCCGCAAAAATTCCACCGGATTATTGATCTTTACGATTCGTTATTAAAGATACTGAACTATTACCTGACAGGTTATGCACTGGATCAGAACCGATTTTCGACGGAGACCAGAAAAAAATTGGAAATCACTCTCAAAAATCCCGTTTATACCAACTGGATCAACTTACTGGAAAACCTGCTGGAAGGAACGGGAAATGCCCGTTCTCCCCTGGTTCAGCATATATCCCGTTTCTACCTGGACGAGGATGTGAACCTGCCCCGGGTGAGAAACGCCGTCCTCTACATGATAAAAGAGGCTATCCCCGCCCACAAGGTGAGGGAGATAAATGTGCGGCAATTCTTCCGTCAGTTCAGCGTATTTGTGGCGGAAATGGATCCCAAGGGGATGGATTATCATCAGGTCATACAGAATGTCTATCCCGCTTTTCAGGAAATTCTTGCACGACTGGAGTTCATGAAGGACTATCATCTGGTTTATGTCCCCATGATCTCCCTGGAGGAAGACCAGTATGATCATACGCTGGATGTTTTCTCCGGTCTGGCTCCCAACCGCAAACGATATATCAGTCCCAAACCCCTCAAGGAGAGAAGCAAGAAAGTCTATCTGTTCCACGAGACTCCCGAAGGGCTGATTCCCTGCTTCTGCCTTCATCCCTTCATAACCGTTCACCGCTGTTCCGCCCACGACAAGAACGAAATCTGCTTCCTCCGATACAAGCAAGGCGACGAGATGGACTATTTCTCCTTCCAGTGTCGGGAAAGGTTCCGTCCGGATCGGCTTCTGCTGGATTTCCAGAAAAGGGTGGTGGGAACTCCGGAAGAGATCCCCACCCAGCTACCCGACGAATCCATCGAGATTTACCGGGAACTGTTGCGCACCGCCTGGCGAGACGCTATCCTTACCGACGAGGAACGGGAAAAACTGGACTTTTTCAAGGAACATTTCAAGATCCCCCAGACCCTGGCAGACAATATGGAGGAAATGGTTAAACGGGAACTGGGCATATCACCGGTGGAGATCAATATCCGCCATTTGAGAAATTTCGAAAATATCATCAAAAATGCCATCATTAAAAACCAGATTTCTTCCGGCATGAGAAACTTTATCGAAATATATCGCGAAGAGATCAACCTGCCGGAAGACTTCGCCCGCCGGATAGAATCGGAAATCTGGTTCAACGAAGGGCTGAAGAACGAAAAAACCGGACGAATCGGCATGGCTATAGAGTGTTTCGAAAATGCCTACATTCTGGATATGGATAATCATAAAGCCTATGAAAAGATCGAAACGCTCAAAAACGGCAACCTCTTCCGGGAACCGGTGAAAGCGGAGAAAACCCATATCATGCCTCCTGCCGAACACGTCAGCCCCGGAGAAGCCCGCGTTCCCTCCAGGGAGGCGGTATATGCCGAATACGAGGATGAAGGAAAGAAAACGGTTGAAATTCCTTCATCAAAAGAACGGATTGTAAAAACTCCCCCGGTGAAAAGTCCCTCGGTCAAAGTTACCGAACCCATCTACAAACCCAAGGGCAAATCCAAAGTCATAAAAGGCGGCAAGGTCAAGAGCTATCAGACTCAGGACTACTACGCCACCAGAGAAATCCCCTCCAAAGAGCCCGCCTATCAGGACGCCGGATATTATGAGGAAGAACCCTACCGGCAGGATTACTATCAGGAGGATTCCTATCCCGAAGAAACCTACCAGGAAGAACCCTATTACGAGGATTCTTTTGAACCCGCGGAAGTCCCCTACCAGGAAGAAGAGCAGGAAGAACCCGCCGTTGAACCCCTGGCGGAAGAATATCCCTACGAAGAGGGGTACCCGGAAGAGCAACTGACTCCCCTGGCGGAGGAATACCC
>Ga0067045_1002888_pt1 | contig 39389 bp, 36 predicted proteins | sample TerdegcTABiofilm_FD_59184 | JGI IMG/M metagenome (GOLD analysis project Ga0067045, IMG submission 59184) | Combined Assembly of (Gp0054472, Gp0054536) Wastewater bioreactor microbial communities from Singapore -Terephthalate degrading... | reverse complement strand
CAAACTCTATTGAAGTAGACGAAAAGGATATCACTACAATAATCGCAGAAGACCTGGAGATAAAAGGTACAGTCAAGTTTAAAGGTTCGCTCATGATAAAAGGGATATTAGAGGGTGAGATCATATCAGAAGGTCTACTTGTGGTCGGACCAACTGCAAAGGTAACTGCCACCATAACCACAAAGGATTTCATCTCTCACGGTGAGGTCACTGGAAATGTGACAGCCACAGAGATGGTCATACTGAAAAACACATCTGTACACAAAGGGGATATAACCACGCCAGGGATAACAATTGAAAAAGGTGCTATCTTTAATGGTTCATGTATAATGACAAGACAATGATGTATATTCCGATCACACCAAGCACTAAATCTGATTTTATCCGGACACCTCTTTTTGACCTGTTTTTATGTTATCAGACAAAATCCTTATGGATTTTGTCTGAATCTGTCTGGTTCATGGGGAAAAAGAAATTACCGACAGCACTAATGTGATGAGATCATATCAGAGATAGGCCCCTAACCCATCTCAGCGCAAAGGAGATATACACTGTAAAGAACAAAAAGATCGTCAGCAGTACAGATGAGATAAGTATTTATTAGGAAATATTATATTCTTGTGAGGTTTTCATTATTTTTATTGATATAGGTGACCTTATCAGATATACATGGATGATTGATATCACATAAGAATTGATATGTAAGGGTAAAATATATTTATCCTGACACCATAAAATGGTTTTAAATGTCCTAATGTTGTAACTCCTTGTATATCGTTAATTACAAAATTTTTAAAGAGACAAAGTAAGACTAGATTTTTATACTTTTGACCGTGAAGTTGAGTTAAAATGTCTTTTTACCAAAGGGGATACGGAGCTTTCTCATTCTGTGTCTTAGTGTCCCAGGATTCATACCCAGGAGTTCAGCTGCACCACCTTTACCCTCCACCTTTCCCCTGGCAATCCTGAGTGCATTATGGATATGTTCCTTTTCTATCACATCAAGGGTTGAAAATACCTGCATATCCATCTCATAAAACCTATCACTTCCTAAATCAGTCTGCAGTATATCTCTAAAATCAAGGGGCCTGCCCTTGGAGAGTATTATTGCCCTCTCCACAATATTCTCTAGCTCCCGGACATTCCCGGGCCAACCATATGACATTAATAGATTTATTGCACCCTTATCAATTATAGGTATATCGGGCAGGGCCATCTCCTTAAATTTTTTCATTATAAAATGCTGAACAAGGGCAGGTATGTCACCTTTTCTTTCCCGAAGGGGCGGTATATAGATGGGAAAGACATTGAGTCTGAAATAGAGATCTTCTCTGAATAGTCCTTTTTTCACACGCTCTTCAAGATTGCGGTTCGTCGCTGATATTATTCTTACGTCAACTTTTATTGGGGTGACCCCACCCACCCTTTCAAACTCTTTCTCTTGAAGAACCCTGAGGAGCCTTACCTGGGCATTTAGTGGAAGTTCACTGATCTCGTCAAGGAAGATTGTTCCACGATGTGCCCTCTCAAACCTACCTTTTTTCTGATAGATTGCGCCTGTAAATGAGCCCTTCTCATGACCAAAAAGCTCGCTGTCAATGAGCGTATCCGGTATGGCACCACAGTTCAGTTTGATAAAGGGTCCATCGGATTTAGGGGATAAGCTATGTATAATCTGCGATATAATCTCCTTCCCAGTTCCTGTCTCACCATAAAGTAGGACCGGACTCGCTAAGGGAGCCACCTGATTGACTCTAGCCATAACATCTTTCAACCCAAAGTCAGCCCCAATTACCTCCAGGCTATATCTCCCCCTGAGTTCATTCTGAAGATAATGCCTTTCCTCAGAAAGGGCATCCTTAAATGCCATAAGATTTTTGTATTGTCTGCAGTTATTTAGTGCAATTGCAATAGGCTCATTGACAAATCTAAGCAACTCTAAATAGGCATCTTGGCTTGCCGATTCATCCTTGGTAATCATTATGAATGCACCCATATATTTTTTTTCAAGTATAAAGCGCACAACAATAGCCTGAACATCAACCCATCCAAGGATATCTGCTATAAGGGAAAGTATAGGGTCTTTAGTTATATCTTTAACATACCTTATTCGTGAAAAACCTGCAGCCTTTTCTATCTCACCCTGAAGATTACTTGGAAGGGGAACCTTAATATCTCTGCTACATCCTTCCTCAGGGCTGGCAACTGCCTCTATATTTATTGTGCCAAGCTGCTCATCATATGTTACCAGTACCAGTTCTTCTATATGGACAATATCATTTAAGAATAAAAAACACCTATGTAATGCCTTTCCTATATCAAGGCTGCTGCAGATCCGCACTGTAATCTCCCTGAAAAATATATCCCTGTTTAAATCTTTGAGATTCTGAGACATATGGGAGTTATACAATATAACTGATAAATTTGACAGTTTTTTCTGATAAATTTGACAGTTTTTGTTCCTATAAGTTCTAACTAATTGATATTAATACAAAAAAGATATGGCATATATTTTGCTTAATATTTTATTTATGTATCTTGAAAACATAAAGGTCAGGGTGCATGGAGATAAAGAGAGGGAGTTTTTAGCATTTCTCCATGAGGTATCGAATCATCTTGTTGAATATAGGGGGCTTTTGAGATTCGATTCTTTCAGAAATACTACAGTGCTATCAGATTTTATAATACAATTCTACTGGAAGGATAAGATTGATCTATGCTACGGAAGCCCCCTTGCATATTATATAATGGAGGGCTTACAGAAGATAGGGCTCATAAATTATACAATATGGGTCGAAGAGGTAATATTCAAAAAAGATCAAATACCTGACAATACAGTTTTTAAAACTGAAACACCTAGGTGTTTGAGAGAAAAAAAGGAGGAAGCGTTTATGGAAAAAAAAGATGATGGCAGGGCCGTAACAAATAAGGTTACCCGAAGAGGCTTTTTAAAGGCAGGGGTAACCGCTGGGGTCATGGCAACTGCAACAGGACTTGCCCTTGACCTGAGCAAAAGGGATGCTGAGGCAGCAGAGAGGAGGCTTCCAAAAAAATGGGATGAGGAGATAGACGTGGTTATTGTGGGCTCAGGCTTTGCAGGTCTTGCTGCTGCTGCTGAGGCAGGGAAAAAGGGCGTAAAGGCCGTGATACTTGAAAAGATGCCTACATATGGCGGCAATTCCATTATTAACGGTGGTGTATATGCAGCATGGGACAGCAAGCTTCGTCTCAGGCAGAAAAAAAATCTCGGCGAAGATAGCCCTAAACAACATTTAGATGATACATTAAAGGGTGGAGATTATTATAATATACCAGCACTTGTCAAAAACTTAACCGAAGGTTCCCCTGATGCCCTTAACTGGATGATTGATGAAGGTGGTTGCAAGCTCCGCGATGCAATCACAAGGGCAGGGGGCCATAGTGCCTATAGGACCCATACAGTTGCAGAGGGGGTAGGCAGAGGATTTACAGAACCGTTGAGGAAGATTGCAGAGAAATATGGTGCGAAAATAAGACTCGGCAATGAAATTACTTGGATATGGAGAAAGGATACAGAGGGTCCTGTTCTGGGTGTTGAGGTGAAGACCCCTAAGGGAAAAAGGAACATAAAGATAAAAAAGGCGTTGGTACTTGCATCAGGCGGGTTCAGCAGGGATATAAAGATGCGTCAGGCATTCAACCCATCCATTGTCCCTGAATACAATAGCACCAACCATCCAGGAGCAACAGGAGAGTGCATAAGGTTCGCACAGGCAATAGGTGCCGACACACTTCAGCTCGCCTTTATCCAGCTATATCCCTTTGCAGAACCAGAGACAGGGATCCTTGATAACCCAGCTGTCTATCCTTTTAATGGTGTGGGGTATGGCCTTATCTATGTAGACAAAAACGGGAAGAGATTTGTAAACGAGCTTGAAAGAAGAGATGTCTGCTCTATGGCACAGATTAAGCTAGGCCAAAAACCTACCTATTCTATTTTCAATGAGGAGATGGTAGTAAAGATGGGCGGAACCATGGAAGAGATACAGAGTGGTATGGCAAAGGGGCGTTTCCTCAAGAGTGAAACAATAGAGGGGCTTGCAAATAAACTCAAAATACCTGCGCAGGCCCTTATAGAGACAGTAAAAAAGCATAATCAGTATCTTAAAGACGGAAAGGATCCTGAGTTTAATAAGCCTATAACAAATGTAATGATACCATTGGAGAAGGGTCCATTTTATGCAATTGCCCAGTGGCCTGCAGTTCACCATACCATGGGCGGGGTAAGGATCAACGAGAGGGCCCAGGTAATAGATATATGGGGCAAGACAATACCAAGGTTGTATGCAGCAGGAGAGGTAACAGGTGGCGTTCATGGCTCCAACAGGCTGGGGAGTAATGCAATACCAGACTGTGTGGTCCATGGTCGTATAGCAGGGATTAACGCGGCACAGGAAAAGGCATAAGCAAAATAAAAAGGGGTCACATGACCCCTTTTTTGTTGTTTTTGGGGTCTGAGTATGAAAAAGATAGCATTATCTCTTATTGTGTTTATTTTAGGAATGGGCATTGTAACAAACCTTCTTATGGCACAGACAAAGAAACAGTCGTCAAAGGTAGCATCAAAAAAGGCATCATGTCTGTCCTGTCATGAAAATATTCAGACAATCCTCCCCAAGCAGCATAAGCCTGTATCAGGGGACACAATAGCCGCATGTAATCCATGCCATAAACCTGATATATCCGGGAAGGCAGAGCCAAAACCCTATGCATCCATCCTACATAGGGCGCATGTTGGTGAGGGTTCAAACGGAGATTGTATGGTATGCCACACATATAAGACAGGCATTTTTGGCATATTAGGAACAAAGGTTTCCTATGGCAGGATTAAAAGGGATGACCTGGAGTATATAAAGGGCATCTTTTCATCGTGGGCGCTATCAAAGAACATAGATGCTACCCACGGCAGGGCTAATATCTTATGCAGTGCATGTCACGATAAGGAACTGCCAACAAGGGGTGATACCGTAGAAGACAACCGCTGTCTTAACTGTCATGGACCATTGGAGGCACTGCAGAAAAAAACTGAGCCAATGGATTTCCCTGACAGGAATCCCCATAAGTCACACCTTGGGGATATTGCCTGCACTGTATGCCATCATGCCCATAAACCATCCACTATCTACTGTCTCGGGTGTCATGGAAATTTTAGGATGAAGATACCAGGGGGCTGATCTAAAATAGACAGGCATCGTATATTATTTCTGGGCTATGAGACCTTTTTTAAGGGCCTCATAGCTTTTTTCTTTCAATAATATTACCCCTTGTGCTAACAGTTACAACCTCTAAGGGGATTTTTTTACCTGATGCCCCCATACCTTCCTGAATAATAGCAGGGAGTTTTGAACAGCAGGGAACCTCCATAATCAGAACAGTTATACTTTTTATATTAGTAGCCTTGAAGATATCTGTAAATTTGTTGATATAACCATCGGTATTATCGAATTTTGGACATCCTATCAGACATGACCTGCCTCTTAAGAAATCTCTATGAAAATTAGGAACAGATCCTTCATATAATTGAGGCATTAGAGCCATTCGGCGAGGTTCCTGCATTTACAGGCAGGAGGTTTCCTGCCCATGCAGAGGCTATCGAAGACAGTACAACCCTTTTATTCCCAAGAGACTCCATCATTCAATCGATAAAAAATGATCCCTCCCTTGCCTTTAATATGCTTGCCCTTTTATCACAACGGCTGAGACAATTTACTGGACTTGTGGAAAATCTTTCTCTTAAAGAGGTTCCTCAGAGGCTTGCCGCCTATATGCTTCTTTTAAGTGACAGAGAAAAGACTGAATATATTGAATTGAATATAAACAAAAGACAACTTGCGAGCCTCCTAGGGACAATACCTGAGACCATGTCACGTATCCTGAATAGGATGAAAACAAATGGTCTGATAGAAGTCCAAGGGAGAAAAATAAAACTTATTGATAAAAAGGCAATAGAGGCCCTTGTCTATGGTGCAAAGTTGGATATCTGATAAGGCGTACTCTTATCTTCAATGGAGGATTTCTTTTTGAAGAAGACGAGGTTGTCTGCTATCTCTCTCAGGGCTGTAACAATCTCTCTGTTTGTAGAATTAACCAATGGTTCTGAACCTTTTAAGATCTGTTTAGCCCTTCTTGCACAGAGGTGGACAAGCTCGAATCTATTTTCTACCTTGTCCATACAATCTTCAACTGTTACCCTTGCCATTTTTATGCCCCCTTATCTGCTCTATAATTTTTTTGAGTTCTGTGTATGCCTTTTCTAGGTTGTCATTTATAATAGTATAATCGAAGATGGGTTTTTTTTCAATCTCTTCATCATATCTTTTTAACCTCAGATCGATCTGTTTCTCCCCTCTCAGGGAAAGTCTTTTTTCCAGTGCCTCTCTTGATGGAGGTTCAATAAATATAAGACATGCCTCGGGATAGTTTTTTTTGATGTTTACTGCGCCATTAACATCTATGTCCATAAAGACATCAATACCTTTTTCAAGATTTTCAATGATGTTTTTTTTAGGTGTCCCATAGAGGTTTTCATGGACCCTCTCCCATTCGAGGAACTCACCATTTTTTACCATTTCCATAAAGGTCTCTTTATCAACAAAGTAATATTCCCTGCCATTTACCTCCTTGTCCCTTTTTTCTCTTGTCGTATATGATATAGAAAAAGTACTATTGTTGTCCTCCTGTAGAAAACGTTCAATAAACGTGCTTTTTCCGGCGCCTGAGGGCCCTGAAATAACAAAAAGCCTGCTTTTTTTCATTTTATCTCTTAATGTATTTATAAAATCAAGACTGTCCTGCTATTTACTCTACGTTCTGAACCTGTTCCCGCATCTTTTCTATCTCAACTTTTATCTGAACAACCCTTTCGCTTATATAAAAGTCATTGGATTTACTCCCTATGGTATTAGATTCCCTTACCATCTCCTGTATAATAAAATCAAGTTTTCTGCCAATGGAGTCATCAGCAGATAGGGTATCTTTAAAATTTTTTAGATGACCCCTTAGCCTTGTAATCTCTTCAGATATATCCATCTTTTCCATATAGATGGCAATCTCCTGGAGGATACGCATCTCATCTGCTATGCCCTCCTTTATAATCTCTTGAATCCTCTCCCTTAATCTCATCTCATAGGCCTTTATGGCAACAGGTGCCCTTTTTTCAATCTCCCTTATCTTTGTGTTGATTGTCTTAAGCCTTAATAGAAAATCTTTTTCTATTAATCTACCCTCTTTTTTTCGCTCTTCATCGAGTCGCCTTAAGAGCTCTTCAAAGGGTTCAAAAAGACAATCCCCGGATATGGTATTATTCTCCTCATAGGAAAACAGGTCCCTGAGGCCTATTATGTTTTCTATTGTCAGTTCCCCTGGTATCCCGAATCTATCCTTAAGTTGTCTTGCCATATCAAGATATTGTCGGACAGCACCTTCATTTATCTTGAGATAATTTATTTCATTGTTTTGTCTCTCCCACTTTATTGTGATATCCACCTTTCCTCTTTTAATATATCTTTTTACAAGCTCCCTGAGTCGCTGTTCAAAGGCATTATCAGTCCTTGGCAGTCTGAGATTAATCTCCATGTATCGGTTGTTAAGGGACCGCGCCTCCCCATAAAACCTTCCATCTGCATACTCCTCATCCATCCTTGAGAAACCTGTCATGCTTTTTATCATGCCAACATCCTTTTATAGTGTTCTCTCCATCTATTGAAGATGGATACAATATCAGAACCTGCATAATCAGGATATGTCCATTCAAGAGGTTTATAGCCCCCTTTTTTATATATAAGCGTTAGATCCCCATAGATACCACTACCCATATATACCCTATGGGTGTAGTTTTTTGTTGTGGCAAGGATTATATTCTCAAGAGAGATATAGCCGGGGTCAATATTAACCTGTCTTTTTTCTTCTGTTGAGAGGTCTTTTTCTATGGCATTAGTTTTTAATTTTGTCTCAATAAGGCAATCCCTTTCTACGAGGGAGCCAAAGAGGACAAAGATGCGGTAGAGTTCCATACCCATCTCTTCTGAATAATAGTCAGTATGTTTGAATGGTATCTTCATGGTCTTTTCAGATATTCTTCCTATTTTTTCTTCGAGTATATTTAGGATATTACTGAGTGTATGCTCATTATTATAGATTATGCTCGCAAAAAGCATAACAGGTTTGGGTATCTTTATATCCCCCATATGATAAAAAACTCCCTATTTTTTTTCTGTCTGTCTCTGGGTGCCTCAACAGTATCCACTGGTATAATACCGAGGCTTGACCCAAATTCTTTTATGTCATCTATAACATCTGAGAGCTTTTTTTCATCTCTTACGATCCCGCCCTTTCCCACCTTATATCTCCCTACCTCGAACTGAGGCTTTACAAGGGAAATAATGACGCCACCTCTGTTGAGCAATGGGATAGCAGCAGGCAGTATCTTTTTAAGGGAAATAAAGGAGACATCGATAGTGACAAGATCAACCTTTTCACCTATGTCATTGGGCCTTAGATATCTTGCATTAATACCCTCTTTGACGATCACGTCTCTATTGCCTCTTAATCTTTCATGGAGCTGGTTTGTGCCCACATCTATGGCATATACACAGGATGCCCCATACTGAAGGAGGCAATCTGTAAAACCGCCTGTTGATGAGCCTATATCCACTGCCTTTTTACCTGATACATCGATCCTGCATTCCTTAAGAACCTTTTCAAGCTTAACGCCCCCATAGCTTACATAGGGGATTGGGTGACCCTTTATCTCAATATCAGCGTCATCAGGGACCTTTATGTCTGATTTCAATATCCTCCTATTATCAATAAAAACCTCACCAGCCATAATCAATATCTTTGCCTTTTCCCTTGACTCTGTTATACCTCTTTTTGCAAGGACTATATCTATTCTTTCTTTAACCACTTCAGGATTCTCCTTGATATACCCTCGGTGTCCACGCCTATACTTTTTCTCAGTGTCTTCTGTGAGCCATGGGGTAAAAACATGTCAGGGATTCCAATCCTTTTTACCGGCACCTCTATCCCTATATCGGATAAGACCTCTAAGACACCGCTTCCAAATCCTCCAACAATGGTATTCTCCTCCACAGTGACTATTTTTTTTGTCCTTTTTGCTACATCTGTTATTAGTTCCATATCCATAGGTTTTATAAATCTTCCATTAACAACTGTGCATTCTATATAATTTTCATGGAGTATCTGGGCTGCCTCAAGTGAAGGATAGACAGTATTACCAGATGCTATTATTGCCAGGTCATCTCCTTTTCTGAGGACCTCCCATACCCCTATTGGAATCTCCGTAAATTCCTTATCTATGGCAACACCCTGGGCATCGCCCCTTGGATAACGGATCGCGACAGGCCTGCTGTATCTGTATGACGAATATAACATGTGTCTGAATTCATTTTCATCCTTAGGGCTCATGATTATTATATTTGGTATATGACGGAAATAAGAGAGGTCAAAGGCGCCATGATGGGTAGGACCATCCTGACCTACTATGCCGCTTCTGTCAACAGCAAACACTACAGGAAGACCCTGAAGACATACATCAAGGATAATCTGGTCATATGCCCTCTGAAGAAAGGTGGAGTAGATGGCAACAAAAGGCCTCATGCCCCCCAGGGCAAGGGCAGCGGCAAATGTTACACCATGCTGCTCGGCAATGCCGATGTCATAAAATCTATCAGGAAAAGTGTTTGAAAACCTGTCAAGGCCTGTTCCCAGTCCCATGGCAGCGGTTATGGCAACAATCCTATTGTCCATTCTAGCGAGTTCTATAATAGTGTCGCCAAATATGTCTGTGTATGTGCTGGAGCCTGTTTTTTTTGAATTTCCTGTATCTATCTCAAAGGTGGATATACCATGAAAGCGTGATGGATCATCCTCTGCATAAACATAACCCTTACCTTTTTTTGTCACTATATGGATGAGGATAGGGCCATTCAATTTTTTTATATTTTTCAGGGTATCTATGAGATATGTAAGATTGTGACCATCTACAGGTCCAAAATATTGAAAGCCCAATTCCTCAAATAGTATCCCTGGGGTAACAAAACCCTTGATAGATTCCTCTACGTGTTTTGCTGCCTTATATACCTTGCCCCCCAAGGCAGGGATGTTTTTTAGCATGTTTTTTATCTCCTCCCTGGCCCTGGTAACAAATTCGCCTGTCATTATCCTGTTTAGATAGGATGAAAGGGCACCAATGTTTTTAGATATCGACATCTCATTATCATTTAGAATGACAATGATATCGCTTTTAAGATGCCCTGCGTGATTTAATGCCTCAAATGCCATGCCCCCTGTCAAAGACCCATCGCCAATGACGGTGATTATCTTATAGTTTTCCATTTTTTTCTTTTTTGCCTCTGCAAGACCTACGGCAATAGAGATGGAGTTACTAGCATGGCCTGTATTGAATACATCGTATTCACTCTCCTGTCTTGACGGAAATCCACATATCCCGCAATCCTGTCTTAGCGTATGGAACATATCCCTCCTACCTGTCAATATCTTATGGGCATAGCATTGATGTCCCACATCCCATATTATCTTATCTGACGGCGTGTTAAAGACATAATGGAGGGCAATGGTAAGCTCTACCACCCCAAGACTTGAAGACAGATGTCCTCCTGTCTTTGAAACAGTATCTATTATTAGCTGTCTTATCTCCTCTGAGAGACTAGACAGCTCAGGTATGGTAAATTCTCTTAAATCTGCTGGCAGATTGATTTTTTCAAGATACATTAGACAGACCTGTTGCCAATAAACCTTGCAATCTCTTTGAGTATAATTGATTTTTCCCCAAGAAAACCTATTGATTCAAGAGCCTCTTCAATAAGCTGCTCTAGCTTTATCTTTGATGCGGCTATGCCATAGTGTTTTATATATGTCTGTTTGCCTGTGTCTTTCTTAAGCCTTTTACCTACTAGCGTCTCATCGCCCTCGGCATCGAGTATATCATCCATAATCTGGAATGCTAGGCCGATACAATCCCCATATTTTGTAAAATGCTTTAATTCTCGTGCCTTGGCGCCTCCCATTATTGCCCCAATCCTCACAGATGCCCTGATCAGTGCTGTTGTCTTATGCATATGGATATAATTAAGTATATTTTTTGTCCCCTCTTTCCCCTCATAAAGCACATCCATTACCTGTCCACCTACCATCCCATTAGCACCTGCTGCAGTGGCTATCTCATATACTGATTGACTTAGTAGCCTAGGCCTTATCCTATAGGTATATCTTGTATCGGTTATTATCCTGAATGCCTCAGTGAGAAGGGCATCACCGGCAAGGATAGCCACAGCATCGCCAAACACCTTATGGCATGTAGGTCTTCCCCGTCTTATGTCATCATTATCAAGGCTTGGCAGGTCATCGTGTATAAGGGAATAGGTATGGATCATCTCTATAGCGCATGCAATGGGAAGGAGATCATCGCTTTGTTTTCCCATTACCTCGCATGCTGCTATGGCAAGGATAGGCCTTATCCTCTTTCCATTGGAAAAGAGCATGTATTCCATAGCATCCCTTAAGACCCCCGGGGTAGAACTAAAGGAAACAAATATATCCTTCAATACATTTTCGATGACTATTCTTTTTTCATGGAGAAAGCTTAAGAGTTCCATTACCCCTCTTCCTGAGAAAAAGGCCTCTTCTCTATTGTCCCATCTTCTTTCTTTATCAATATCTCGACCTTTTTTTCTATTTCATCAAGTCTCTTGGACAGCTCTTTTGTTAATTGAAGTCCCTCTCTGAAGATATTAAGGGCCTCATCAAGGGGGATATTCCCCTCATCAAGGGTTCTTACAATTGACTCAAGTTTTTTAAGACCTTCCTCGAACTTCATAGGTGTTTATTATAAAATTTAAATTCCCTGTTTTCAAGCATTTAGTTTTGATATACCTTGGGCTTATTTCTATCTGTATTTTTATAATGGTGCCAGAAACAACAGTGTTTATTTTTTCCCAGTAGTAGCGGCAATTACCCATTATCCCTGGATGATTAATTATACGCTAATCTGGTTATACATACAAAATTTTACCTTGCCTCTACAATAGTTTTTACCATCTTTATCAGGACATTGGAATGGGGATTCTTTACGCTATTTTCCATAATTATATCTGAGGGCAATACATCTTTACCATAATATGCCTTATTCCAATCATGCCGTGCCTTGATAAAGGCTCCCTCAAGCGATATGCCGCCATATACGCCTTTTGACATGGCAAAGGTTATTATATCGGCGCTTATATTGGCTGTAGAGGCATCAATACCTACACCTACAGGGCCCATGGCTATACCTATATCAGCACCAAGCTTTATGCTGCTTGAGAGCATGGCGGATATACCCCTTTCAGACATAATAAGCATGACGATCTCAGCAGCCTCGCCTCCTATCTGAAGCCCGAAGCTCGCCTCACCTATAGTATAGAAAGCAGGGCCTTTCCATGTCTCTGTTTTTTTATCATGAACAACAAGGACACCACTACCCCCAGATGCACCAAAAATTATTGCGCCTTTTAATATCTGGGGGGCAATAAATATCCCTCTTGCCTTTTTTGCAAGCCCCCTAAACCCCTCCATCTCCCTTGCCTTGTAAAAATTTTCAAGGGTAAAGCGCGCCTTTTCCACAAGCTGGGTTGTCTCAGCCAAATCATCCCCATAGACTTTTTTGGCATCTATAAGGGACGAGATAAGCGCTATAAAAAAAATAATTGCGGTAATAATTGATACGCGGGTTCTCATATAAGGTATTTTCATATCCTCTTCCTCCTGTGGCTTCTTATTCTTTTATTCCATGAAATACTTACCAATCGGTGAATTTATTTTCCTGTCCACATCCTAACTCTTTAGGATGACCGCAGCAGCCTTTCATTGTCAGCGTCTTTTTGCATTATTTATAAGATAGGAATTAGCATTTTTCCATAAAGGCATCCTTTATGAAGATTGGTAAAAAATGACCTCCTACCTGGTTTTCTATGGTCATGCATGTTTACTCTTTGTCACCGATAAGGGGTAGAACCTTATTAATATGAAAAAAAACAAGATATCTCTTTTCATCCTTCTGATCCTCGGGGGTTTTATATGTTTTTCTCCATCTTATCTTCTCTATTGCCTGAGGGTCTGTTTCCTCTTTTATCTTGGTAAGATAGAGCCTTTTGCCAGCAAATTTTTCCCCTGATTCCATGAAAAGATATGCCGCATGGGGATTAGTCTTTAAGTTTTCATGGGTTAGCCTTTCGGTCATTATATATGCTATTGTCTCTTCATCAATAAAATGCGGTCTTGAATATACTGCCACATCAACCAAGCCATTTGAATCTGCTGTTGCAAGAACACCCCTGCCCTGGGTATTTTCAAAATATTCACTTATTTTCATTGGTATCCTCCTGATTTTAAATTTTTAATAATAACTCTTTAACACAATGTTTGCACCTTTTAAGCTATATTATTCTTCTGGTTTTTTATGTGACTTTACATAGATAATTTTAAAAAAAAATTTTTGATACTACAATGGAAAAATATAAGGTCCTAAAACAATGAAAAGGTTTTAATTTTCGACAATATTGTCTAATCAAAATTTTTTGTTCGACAATATTGTCCTTTAAGATTTTATTTTTTTAGAAAAGTAAAATATTTCAATGTGTTATAAATATCATGGACGTGGCATAGACCTTGCATAAACATTATACAAATAAATAAAATATCAGGAGGCTCAAAATGAGAGGTAAAAGGATTTTGATAGGCATGATGATTTTTATGTTCCTTGGACTGGCAACAACAGTTTTTGCCTTTGGACCAAGGGGTGGTGGTGGATACAATTATGGAGATTTCTGTAGGATGCACTCAGAGTTGAATCTAAGTAAAGAGCAATCTGAAAGATTGTGGCAGATTAAGGAAAGGTATAATACAGATACACAGAAGATAAGATACGAGATATTTCAAAAGGGCATTGAACTGAAGTCCCTTTATGCAGATCCAAAGGCAGATAAGACAACCATACTGAACAAACAAAAGGAACTAAATGCCCTGAGAAACAAACTCGATGACAGAAGGGCACAGATGATGGTCGAGCAGAGAGAGATCCTTACCCCCGAGCAGTTAAATAAGCTTAATCAGTTCATGCCAGGACCTGGTTACAGCAGAATGGGATATGGTAGACCAGGACACGGTAGAGGACCCGGACCATCGGGTTACTGATGACCAATAAAAGGGCAGGTATAAAGATAGAAACCTGTCCCCCCAATACTCTTCAACCCCCTCCTCTTGGACCCCTGTCTGATTATTATGACAGGGGTTTTTTTGAAATCAAGAGAAATAGATGGAATGAATAGAATATTTGGTAAAAAATCTATATAATCGGGGTTATGGATATCAAAAAAGCAGACAAAAAGACGCTCCTTTTTCTTCCGCTACTGTTTGTTATATTCTTTTTTTTGATTGCCATAACAGGCTTTTTTCAATACAGGGTTATTAAAAAGAATATGGATGAGCTCCTGAAGAAGGAGGCCGATATAATATTTAACCACCTCAATACTGAGATCGATCAAGGTCTTGAATATCTAAGTATAGCTGAAAGGTCACCTTCGCTGGTGCCAAGTGATTTTACCAATATCCTTACCTATGATGAGACTATTATTGGGGATTTATATTATATGCTTAGAAATACAGATATCCCTGATCTCGTGAATATCCCTGTCTCAAATATCCTTGTTATGGATAGTGAGGGGAATATAATCACCCAGAAAGGTTCACTAAAGATTCAGAGATCAGACACAGATATGCTCTTAAAGAAAAAAAAAGATACCTTTGTAAGGATGTCTGGGAAAAATATACACTCCCTGACTATGGGGTTAAGGGTTAATGACAGGGCTATATTTTTGCGTATTGACAACGATGAATTCAATGCCCTCAGAAAGATATATATTATAAAGGATATAATAGACAGGGAAATCGAGAGGTTTAATATAAAGAGGATAACAATATATGATGATCAAGGAAGGGTATATATTGATTCAAATAGCAGGATAAAGGATGGATATCTGGTGTCAAAAAACATAAAGTCAAGAGTTATACAGGGTTACAGGATGGATATATATCTGTCAAGAGATATTACAGACAGGGTTCTGGACGAGATTACCACCAGTTTTTTTCTTATTCTTTTATCTCTTATTGTTGTAGGGGGTGTAAGCACGGTTGTAGTCTTTGTGTTCATGGGAAGATATGAGAGGCATATAGAGGATGTCAAGAAAGAGATTGCCCTTAATGAGAGGCTTATATCCCTTGGCAATCTTGCATCTGGCATGGCACATGAGATAAGAAACCCACTAAATGCCATGAGCCTTTCAATCCAGAGGCTAAAAAGGGAATTTGCACCGGTTGGAGAAAAAAAAGAGGAATATGAAAGATTTATAGATATAATGAGAAACGAGATTATCAGGGTTAATAGGATTGTTGAGGAGTTTCTTTCCTCTATTCGCAATCAGACAGTGTCATCAAGGCAAAATCTCTATAGTATCATCGATGAGGTTACTATCATATTGAAGGAGGAGGCTGATTCAAAGGGTATTGAGATACACAATCAGGTAGACAGTTCCCTGTATATAGAGTGTCAGAAGGAGAGACTAAAACAGGCATTTCATAATATAATACTGAACAGTATACAGGCTATAGAGGCCAGAGGGGTAATAGAGATAAAAGCAATAAAGAGGGAAAGCGAGATAGACATTATAATTAGGGATACCGGCATTGGTATAAAAGAAGAGGACATAGAGAGTATCTTTGACTATTATTATACTACAAAGGATAAGGGTATAGGCCTCGGGCTTGCTATATCCTATCTGATAATAAAGGATCATGGTGGTTCTATAAAGGTGAAGAGCAAAGAAGGTGAGGGGACAACATTTATTATTACAATGCCTGCTGAGAGAAGAAAGGCAACAGATGGGCAATAATAAAAGCAATAAAGTTTGGGGATAGTCTATGAACAAGGCACATATACTGGTAGTAGAGGATGAGCACATCCAGAGGGCGCTATTAAGCGAATTCCTCGCAAAAGAGGGCTATGAGGTCTATAGTGCTGAGAATGGCGTTGCTGCCAGAGGGATTTTTGCTGATAAGGCAATAGATGTTATCCTTCTTGATTTCAAACTCCCTGATACGGATGGATTGAGTCTTGTGAAATATTTCAAGGATATGAATCCAGAGGTGGAGATTATAATGATTACAGCCTTTGGAAGCATAGAAAATGCCGTGGGTGCATTAAAGGCAGGCGCCTCAGAATATCTCACAAAACCCGTTGACCTCGATGACCTGTTATTTAAGATAAGAAAGATAGAGGAGAGGCTACATCTAATAAGGGAGAATATGGTTCTTAAAGAGACATTAAAAGATAGGTTCAAATCAGAGGAGTTTGTCTATGAAAGTGAGGGTATGCAAGGGGTTGCAAGCTTGATAGTCAGGGTTGCCAGCACTGATTCCACCTGTCTTATTACAGGGGAGAGCGGGACAGGAAAAGAGGTGGTAGCCAATCTCATACACAGTTTAAGCCCGAGAAAAGATATGCCCCTTGTTAAGGTTAATTGCTCTGCCATACCTGAAACCCTCCTTGAAAGCGAGTTATTTGGTTATGAAAAGGGTGCCTTTACAGGGGCAGCCCAGAGAAAGATAGGGAGGTTTGAGATAGCAGACAGGGGAACCATATTCCTTGATGAGATAGGTGATATGCCGCTTATCCTTCAATCAAAGCTCCTAAGGGTGATACAGGAGCGGGAGATAGAGAGGCTGGGTGGGTTATACCCTGTGAAGATAGACGTAAGGATTATAGCTGCAACAAACAGAGATCTTGAGGAAGAGGTTAAAAAAGGCAACTTCAGGGAGGACCTTTATTACAGGCTTAATGTGGTGAAGATAGAAATTCCCCCGTTAAGGGAAAGAAAGACTGACATCCCCCCTCTTTTAGACTTTTTTTTGAAGAGATATAATGAGAGGCATAAAAAAGCCATAAAGGGTCTCGCAAGGGAGGCAAGGGATATGTTGATAAAATATGATTTTCCTGGCAATGTCAGGGAGCTGGAGAATATTATCGAGAGGGCGGTTATCCTTTCAAGGGGGGATTACCTGACAACAGAGGACCTATCTATTTCCACATCAAGAGGGGCTCAAGGACGTGATGGCACCATCAGGGATGTTATAGGTTCTATAGAAAAAAATATGATCACAGAGGCACTCATCAGAAACAACTGGGTTCAGACAAAGGCAGCAGCATCCCTTGGTATGAGCGAAAGGGTGCTCAGGTATAAGCTCAATAAATATGGGATTGTTAAAAAATAGAGCAAGGAACACCGCTAAAGTATTCCTATTCTTTATGCGTTTATGTTATAGATAACATATGGTTTCAGACAGCCTATCCTTTTCTGCAGAATGGGTCCCTGGAGGGGGTAATACACTCTATCTGTCAGGGAGGCTATCTGTTGAGAATTTAGACGACATGCTCCTATTTGTCGAGGATTTTTTCAGAGGAAGAAAACCCTCCGAGATTACAATAGATCTTAAAGACATTACCTATATGGATAGTGCTGGTGCTATTTTTTTGCTTGAATTAGAACAAAGGGCACAGAGGGATTCTGTCCCAATCAGTATCGTTAATGTATCGAATAAGATAAGGGGGATACTTAATCTGGTAGATAGGGAATCCCTAAAAGATACGAATATCTTGACAGAGAAAAGGGACTCAAGTCTTGTAGAGCAGATAGGTATTGCATCTATTAATTTTCTAAATGATGTGAGAAATGTAGTTTCTTTTACAGGAACAATAATAATTAAGGCGATCTCCTCTATTTTTCATCTAAATAGGGTAAGATGGGGTGATGTCCTTACATATATGTTGAAGACAGGCGTGAAAGGGCTTCCTATAGTGGGATTAATAAGTTTTTTGCTTGGACTAATAATTGCATTTATGTCATCACTGCAGCTTAAGCAATTCGGTGCCAATATGTTTGTCCCATCTCTTGTGAGCATTGCCATGATAAAGGAGCTGGGACCTATTATGACAGCCATAATTGTTGCAGGCAGGTCAGGCTCTGCCTTTGCCGCAGAGATAGGGACCATGAAGGTGAATGAGGAGGTAGATGCCTTAATTGTAATGGGATTTGACCCTATAAAATTTCTCGCCATACCAAAGGTTTTCGCAGCAATAGTTATGGTGCCTTTTCTTACCATCTTTGCCGATTTTTTTGCAATTATTGGCGGTCTTGTTGTGGGTGTTTTAGGTCTTGACCTTACCATACACACCTATGTCCAGCAGACAATGAAGGCAATGAAGATATTTGATATTGTCACGAGCCTGATCAAGGCCATTGTCTTTGCGGTTCTTATAGCAGGTATTGGTTGCCAGAGGGGGTTTGAGGTGAGAAACAATGCAGAAGAGGTGGGAAGCGCAACCACATCAGCAGTTGTGTCTTCCCTTTTTATAATAATAGTTGTTGATTCTATATTTGCAATCGTGTTGAGTTATTTAAAATGAAACCCTTTGCTAAGGACCCATAAGTCTTCAGACTACATCTTTATCGGTAGTTTGTTTTGGAAGTGTGCCATATTGAACCATAGAGAGCCTGTTATAATAGTTGAAAATCTTACAGTCCGTTTTGGGGATAATCTTGTACTGGACAATGTAAGCCTGAATGTTTATAGGGGTGAGGTCTTTGTGATACTTGGTGGTAGTGGGTGTGGTAAGTCTACGCTTTTAAAACATATAATAGGACTCCATGAGCCTGCTGCGGGCAGGGTTATAATAAATGGCATTGATATGACCAATGCAGATGATAGGCTACTGAGAAAGATAAGAAGGGATATGGGTATGTTATTTCAGTCATCAGCCCTCCTTGGTTCAATGACTTTATTTGAAAATATTGCCCTTCCCCTTAATGAATATACAGAACTTTCTGATAGGGCTATCAGACTTATGGTGAGGATGAAGCTTGCCATGGTGGGACTTTCAGGGTATGATAACCATTTTCCATCTGAATTATCAGGGGGCATGAGAAAAAGGGCGGGGATAGCAAGGGCAATGGCGCTTGACCCAACCATCTTATTCTTTGACGAGCCTTCCGCAGGGCTTGATCCTGTTACAGCAGCAGAACTTGATTTATTAATAAAAAACATAAATAATGGTATTGGAACTACAATGGTGATTATTACCCATGAGCTTGAATCCATATTTAATATTGCCCACAGGGTGATAATGCTTGATAAGGGGGAAAAAGGCATCATAGCAGAGGGAGACCCCATGAGATTGAGAAAGGAATCTAAAGACCCAAGGGTGAGGAATTTTTTCAACAGACATATTGCAGAACATCTAATAGGGGAGATGTGATGTTAAAGAAAAAGACACCTTTTCTGGTGGGGCTTTTTGTCATAATCGGGACACTACTTGGCACAAGCGCTATCGTCTGGATAGGGGCATCTAAATATTTTAAAGGGGGCACTACCTATGTGACATACTTTGATGAGAGTGTCCAGGGTCTTCAGGTGGACTCAAAGGTAAAATACAGGGGTGTAGATGTAGGATGGGTTAAATCTATAGACGTTGCCCCTGACAACAGGCTTATAGAGGTGGTTATGAAGATTGACTTTGAGGGTGACCTTAGCAAAAAAAACATCGCTAAGCTTGAACCAGCAGGCATAACCGGGATAGTTTTTATTAATCTTGATAATGCAAAACCCGAGGATTACAAAAAAACACCAAGGCTTAGCTTTGAGCCTAGTCACCCAGTAATACCATCTGTCCCTTCTGATATCCAGAGGATTATGACAAACGTAAACGAGATAAGCGAGAATATAAAGAAAATTGATTTTGCAGGGATCTCAAACCAGATAAAATCAACAACCAGGACAATCGAGTTGTTTGTAAATAGCAAACAGATGAGGAACATAGTTGCCAATCTTGAGGAGACATCAGTGAGTCTATCTAAGGTGTCTGAAAATTTTAAGAATGTTGTGGGTGATGATTCCATGAAAGAGATTGTTGCAGAGGCTAAAATAGCACTCCAAAATACCCGTAAGGTCCTTGAAAGGCTTGGAAAAGAGGTAGATTCCCTGGATATTGCCAGGGCATCGAGAAAAACCAATCAGCTTATAGATAGTCTAAACAAGAAATCCTACGCTATCACAATAGAGGCTGAGCAAACAATGGAGAACATTAAAAGGATTTCTGAGGCCCTTGAAGAGCTGGCAGAGCGTCTTAGGGCGAATCCCTCAGACATAATTTTTAGTGAACCTTCTCCAAAGGATGTGGTAGACTAAATATATATATGCTATAAGGTGTAGGGATGTTAAAAAATCGAAAAAATAGATTCATGATTTTATCGGCTATCTTATTATCCTTCATTACAGGTGGTTGTCTTTCAAAGAGCAGGGCACCCTATTATCTGGAACAGTTTGTCCTCGACTACACACTGCCAAAGAAAGACTATGGCAAGGTTATGGATACCTCTGTCAAATTTAGCCGTTTTTCTGTAGCACATATATATAATAATAACCGCATGAATTACAAGGTTAATCCCTTTAAGATGGATGCATATAATTATAGTAGATGGAGGGTTAATCCTGCAGACCTTGTGGGAGATTACCTTTTAAGGGATCTGAGGGATTCGAATACAATAGCAGTTGTCCTTTCTTATAAAAATCCTGAAGATACAAGATTTCTTATAGAGGGAGGTATTGAGGAGTTTCTTGAGGTTATTGAAGAAGGCAGGCATTATGCAGTATTTTGGATTAACCTTATCATGATAGACACAAAGGAATCAGAGATAACGAAAAAGATTATATTTCAGAAAAGATATCAGGCTAAAGAGCCATTAAAAGATCATAGCCCTGAATCTCTTGCAAAAGGCATGAGCGCATCTGTTGCAAGGGTATCTGAGGAGTTTGTCGGGGATATCTATTCTGTGTTGAAGGTAAAGAATTTATTTTAGAACAAAAAACAGAGGAAAATATAACGTGAATAAGAAAAAATCACTTATTGACTTGCTTATACACGACCTTACAGGCCCACTGTCTATTATCGCAACATCTACCAACAATCTTATCAAAAAGGAAGATAGATATGGTAGCCTAACAGAGCGTCAGAAAAAGACGCTCGATATTATATTAAGAAATGCTAATAAGGCGCAGACCTTTCTTCATGATATAATAGAGGTATATCGCTCTGAAGAGGGTATTTTGAAGCCAGATACCTTTTATATTAAGGATGTATTAAGGGATGCTATTCTTGATGCCATAGAGATAGTTAATCCTGATTTTAATGAAGAACTTGCCTGTAATAATCTGACAGAAGATATGAAGAAAATACTCACAGATAGAGGTATCTTTATCGAAATTTGCGGGAGATATGAAGTCAGCCCATTTATACATGACCGTAAAAAAGTACAGCAGATCTTAAGAAATTTAATTACAAATGCCCTGAAATATCGTAAAAAAATCGTGAATATAAGGATAAGCGGCAATGATGACATAATAATTGCCGTTGAAGATGACGGCACCGGGATACCATCTGAAAGACAGGGGGATGTGTTTAAAAGATTCCTATACGCAAAAGAGCTAGACAGTGGATATGTCGGTGGCCTTGGTTTTGGCCTTTCATGTGTTAAATCCATTGTCGAGGCATTACAGGGGTCAATATCTCTTATGAGCAAAGAGGGAAAAGGGACATGTTTTACAGTCACCATACCCCCATTAAAATCAAAAAAAGCCTCTGAATGAAAAATTTTTTAATTTTTTCTAAAAAAATATTGTAACCAAGATTTAAATATTGTATGGTAAAAAAAGTTTCATTAAATTATAAAAGATAAGGGGGTATTAATGAACAAAGCAGAATTGACAGGTAAGATTGCGGAAGAGCTGGACATCACAAAGACATTGGCAGGAGAGGTTTTGAATTCCTTCATCAAAAATGTTCAGGAATCACTTAAGGCTGGCGAGAAGGTAACCCTCATTGGTTTCGGGACATTTTCTGTAGCCCAACGAAAGGCAAGGGCAGGCAGGAACCCTCAGACAGGGAAAAAGATAAAGATACCTGCAAAGAAGGTTCCAAAATTTACAGCTGGCACTGCATTTAAGGCAATGTTCAAGAAATAGTTTTTGAATCTTTTCAGAGATGGATATCTTTGATTTTGATTGAAATAGGATATCCATCTTTTTTTTATGGAGACAATAATAGGTTTTATTGCAGCTTTTTTTACGACCTTTTCAATGATGCCTCAGGTCATAAGGATATGGCGACTAAAGGAGGCAAGGGATATCTCTCTCTGGATGCCCATAATGATATTGATAGGTTCTGTTTTATGGCTTATCTATGGTATTATGATAAAGCAGATGCCAGTAATTATTGCAAATAGTGTATCTGCCTTGATATCCATCTTTACCCTGGTGGCATCTATAAGGTATAGATGACCTGCATTGCCCTTAAGGTCTTATGCATTATCGTGGTGTCATCTGTTTAAGTATGGCCTCTAACTTTTTCAGTTCCTCACCATAGCCTGCCCAGTTGCCCTGTCTTTGCATTTCTTTTGCCTTTTCAAATATCCTCATAGCCTCTTTTGATAGTTCCGAGAGGTCTTTTTTCTTTATAACCTCATCCCTTGAAGAATCGAGGGATGAGGTTGATGCTTTTTTTGCCCCAAAGAGTCTGTTTAGACAGTGCTCGAGATTTTCTTCCATCACCACCTCATTTTCATAGGCAACTATGACACGCCTTAATTCAGGCAGCCCTCCCTTATCCTCTGCGGCAAGATATAGAGGCTGGATATACAGAAGGGACGACTCAATAGGGATTATGAGTAATCTACCCCTTATCACCTGCGAGCCCCTTTGACCCCACAGTGTAAGTTGCTGGGATATATAGGAATCCTGGTCAATCCTTGCATCTATCTGTCTTGGCCCAAATATCAATCTGTCTCTGGGGAATGTGTAGACCACAAGCCCTCCGTAGTTTTCGCCATCACAACGGGCAGCTAGCCATGCTGCCAGGTTATCCCTTTTTGCAGGTGTATATGGCATAAGAAGGACATATTCCTCTTTTTTCTCCTCCGGCAGTTTCATTATCAGGTAATAGGGTTCGATCTTTTTATCGCTGTGCATAGGTATCTCCCAGAGGTCTTCCTTATTGTAGAAAACCTTGGGGTCTTCCATATGATATGTGCCATACATAGCTGCCTGGACATTAAACAGATCCCTCGGGAAACGGATATGTTCCTTTAAATCTATAGGCATCTCATCTATTGTTTTGAACATGTTTGGGAATATATTCCTATATACATCTATGACAGGGTCTTTTGTTTTTGTTATGTAAAAATTCACGGTTCCATTATAGGCATCTACCAGTACCTTTACAGAATTACGCATGTAATTGACCCTGTTTTTCAGGGGTTTTGAATAGGGCAGCACGGATGAAACAGTATAGGCATCAACAATCCAGAATAGCCTCCCTTCCTTTGATATAACTATATATGGGTCAGAATCAAGTGTTAAAAATGGCACAATCCTTTGTATTCTGTCTGTTATGTATCTATTAAATATTATCCTGCTTTCTGGGGTGATCTCAGAGGACAGAACAATCTTTGCGGTTTTGAAGAAGAACGAGAATAAGGTCTTTTTAAAAAATGAATCAAGCCTTACACCCCCTGTGCCTTTGTATGATGTGTATGCATTGCCTTCTGAGGTTGGGTAGCTGAATTCAGGTATCTTGGTTCTGGTAATGACATAATCATGTGTCATCTCACCATAGTATATCTCAGGCTGTGTTATCCTCAGATCAACAAGGGATGATGGCGGGATATCCTTTATGATGAACTCAGGAAGCCCCTCTCGGCTAATCCTGTTTACATAACTCATCGCAATTCCAATACCATGGGTGAAGACAAATTTTTCATTTATCCACGATTTACTTGGTAGGTCCCCGTATGAGAGCTCCCTTGCAGAAAGCATTACCTGCTGGTATTTATTATTTATCATGTATCTGTCATCATCGATGCTGTTGAATTTGTAATACGTCCTTATCTGCTGGAGCTGGGCAAAGGTTTTATAGAGGGGCGCCTCATCCCACAACCTTATATTATTGATGGTTGTCTGGTTCTTTTGAATATCAGCAGGCGTAAGATTATATGACACATCAAAGGGTCGAACACTAACGTCCTGGAGGTCATATCCAAGCCTTGTCATCTTTATATGATGTTCAATAAAGGGTTTTTCCATGGCAAGCTCATTAGGAGAGACCCTGAGGTTCTGAAGCAATGCAGGGTATATGGCAAAACCAGCAATGTATATAAAAATAAGGCCGCCAATGGAGTATATTATTAGCTTTAGCCTTCCTCTCATCAGCAATACAACAAAAACTACAGAGGCTACGACAGTTGATACGATAAGTATGCGGAGGGCAATGAGCCTGCCGTATATATCAGCATAGCCAGCACCAAAGATAACGCCATGTTGGCTATAGAGCAGATCAAATTTATCGAGGTAAAATCCAAAGGCAACCTTTAGGAGAAATAACCCGCCAAGAAAGGCCATGTGCCTCTTTGCATGTTCACCTATATAGAGCTTGCTATGGTTAAACATAAGCGAGCCCCTGAGGATATAGGCTGCTGCCACAAGGCATAGAGACATAAAAAGGATAAACCCTGCAAGGCTGTTTATAATCTCCAGCATAGGTAGCCTAAACAGATAAAAGCCAATATCCTTATTTAGAACTGGGTCGCTTATACCTGTATGGACAGCATTATAAAAGATAAGAGCCTGATTCCATACCCTTGTGCCCCATAGGGATGTTATTACCCCAAGCACAAGGGATATAATTAAGCCCATTACCTTGAAAAATTTATTAAGATTATGAAGAGTTGCAGTGAGTCTTGTAGCCCCAAACAGCATAATGTCTATGGTAGGAAGAGGCGTTTTCATTGTAAACATTATATTTAAAAAGAGCCATATAAAACATATAGCACCAAATATAAGACCAACTATAAACTGAGCAAACACAATGATCTTAAATGTATCTGTGTATCCAGTCTCATTAAAAAATAGCCACTCTACATAAAGACTTATTAATTGCGAAAAAAACATCAAAAATATTATGATAGCGGCAATCAGTATAATCTTGCTGTATCTTTGAATCATGATAACCCTTTCAATTTAATAGCGTTTAAGATAAGGCATTATAGTTAGAGATATGTTTTAAGTCAAGCTAAATAAGGGAGGCGTATCCATGGGAACTAAAAAAGCCATACCAATGAAAGGAAATAGATAAAGATAATTTCATTGTAATCTGTATGAGGGTCTCTAATCCTCACTGGGCGTTGTGACACGCTGGAAATCCTTGCAAGGTGGCTTGAAGATAAGGGATACGTGTTTGTCATACTCTTCAATTAGACAAAACCAACATATTTTGGAGAGCATTATACTTGCTATAATTGATCTGAAAATATACAATACCCTTAATATACCAAGGCATTTTTTTAAAAAACTGAGGAGGGTGTTGTATAATGGAAGATAACAGGATTTCATATCATGAGTCAGTCCGTAAGGTATATGAGAGGATTAAAAAAGACAATATGGATAACATCTGGGATAGGTATGAGGCTCAGGGCATGGGAGGAAACCCTGACCAGAGGTGCCCCTTTTGTCAGGGTGGTGTTCGCTGTGACCTCTGTTCTAATGGTCCCTGTAGGGCAGATGTGGCAAAAAATAAAAGGGGTGTATGCAGTATAACAGGCGATGGGATGGCAATGAGGATGATGCTGCTTAGAAATGTCCTTGGTGCATCCACATATCACTATCATGCAGAACAGACCATTAAGACATTGAGGGCTGTAGCAGATGGAAGGTCCCCATTTAAGGTCAAAGATCCTGATAAACTCATGGCTCTGGCTATCCGGTTCAATATACCTGATTTTCTTCCAGAGGATGAGGTTATACTTGCGCTCTGCAACCACTTTGAGGCAGATTTTAACAGGAGATATGATGAGCCAAGCCATATTGTCCTGACCCTTGCCCCAAAGGAAAGGATAGCAAGATGGAAGGAGCTCGGGATATTTCCTGGGGGCATCCACGGCGAGATGATGTTTGCCACAAGCTCATGTCTTACAAATGTGGATGGCTATTATAAAAGCCTTGCCTTAAAGGCAATGAGGCTCTCCATAGCCATGGCCTATCAGAGTCAGATTATAAATGAATACTGTCAAGATATACTCTTCGGGACACCTAGGCCCCATAAGATAAGATGTAACCTTGGTGTCCTTGACCCTGATTATGTAAATATTTTACCAAATGGGCACGAGCCCTTTTTAGGGTTTGCCATGGTTGAGCTGGCAAGAAGACCTCAGTGGCAGGATAAGGCAAAGGCTGTTGGTGCAAAAGGTTTAAGGATTATTGCAAATATTGAAACAGGTCAGGAGATGATCCAACGTTGGGAGACAGATGATGTATTCTATGGTTATACAGGAAACTGGATCATGCAGGAGGCAGTGCTCGCAAGTGGCTGCATTGATTTATTTGCCTGCGATATGAATTGCTCCATGCCTGTTGACCCCATTTATGCAGAAAGGTATAGATTCAAGCTTATTCCTGTAAGCCAGCTTATTGCCTTTGAGGGTATAAATGAGAGGCTCGATTATATCCCAGAGGAGGCAGAAAAACAGGCTAGCCAACTTATTGATATGGCGATAGAGAATTTTAAGGAAAGAAGGCAGCATGTAGAGCCGGTGACAGGATTGCCAGTAAATGAGGCAATAGTTGGCTTCTCTACAGAGAGTATATTTGGTGTCATGGGGGGCACCATTGAGCCACTTTTGAAGGCAATAGCAGGGGGTAACATAAAAGGCGTAGCAGGGCTCGTATCATGCACATCTCTTAGGGATTCAGGGCAGGATTGCCACACTGTTAATATAGCAAGGGAGCTGATTAAAAGAGATATTCTTGTCCTTTCAATGGGTTGCGGAAATGCAGCACTGCAGGTTGCAGGTTTATGCAGATTAGAGGCAGGGGAGCTTGCAGGCAGTGGTTTGAGGGCAGTATGTGAACTTCTTAAGATTCCGCCTGTCTTGAGTTACGGAACATGCACAGATACAGGAAGACTCGCTGATTTCCTCGCTGCATTAGCCACATTACTCGGCGATATCCCGGTGAGTGAACTGCCTGTGGCCGCTGTTGCGCCGGAATATATGGAACAGAAGGCAACTATAGATGCCATATTTGCCCTAGCATTTGGTCTATATACATATGTCAATCCAGTTCCCACAGTAACAGGGGCGCCTAATCTTGTAAGACTTCTTACAGAAGACCTTGAGGGTATAACAGGTGGAAAAATGAATGTGGAAAGGGATCCAGTAAGGGCAGTGGATGGAATAATGGAACATATAGAGGCGAAAAGAAAGAGGCTTGGGATATAAGAAACAATAGCAGGAGAATACAGGAGAATAATAGTATGAGGCTAAATAGTCAGTATTAGATAATTAAAAGGTGAAAGGATGTAAGATATAAATATGGGCAGGTTTTATGACAAAGGGCTTTTTTTGAGGCTGAATCATTCTATAGATTTCTTTCAACGCAGATATCTTATTTCTTCCTTTTGCGGTGTCCCCTGATTGCCTCATTATTGAAACTGACTCTGCGTACCTTTTTATTGATTATTTCGAATCACTAGGTATAATTCAGACGGGGAAATGAGGTTCAATTACACCATGAGACAAATTAACCGTTGAATAATGTTTGACATGGCGGTATTCATAGTATAGTATACCTACAAATTTAGTGTTCTTATTTTTTTATTTTCCATGGAACTAATTATACATCTTATAGATTTCATACTGAATGTAGATAAATATCTTAGCGTTTTAATACAGCAATATGGTTTTTGGACCTATTTAATATTGTTCATCATTATTTTTTGCGAAACAGGCCTGGTGGTAACACCAATTTTGCCTGGAGACTCACTACTCTTTGCAGCAGGAGCTTTTGCTGCAAAAGGCGATCTTAGTGTGTTGTGGTTATTTGTATTCCTCTCAATAGCCGCTATAGTTGGTGATACTGTAAATTACTGGATCGGTTTTTATGTGGGGCCCATGATATTTCATAAAGAAAATGTGCGTTTTTTAAATAAAAAACACCTTGCTCGTACCCATGAGTTCTATGAAAGGTATGGTGGGAAAACCATTATTATTGCACGCTTTATCCCGATTATAAGAACCTTTGCCCCTTTTGTTGCAGGCATAGGAAGTATGACATATTGGCGATTCATAAGTTACAACGTTATTGGTGGTATTGCATGGATAGCAGCTTTTATCTTTGCAGGTGCCTATTTTGGAAATTTGCCTCTTGTGAAGAATAACTTTAGTTTTGTAATCTTTGCTATAATCTTTATTTCCATTCTGCCAGGTATTATAGAATTTTTGAGACATCGTTATAGGGCCGGTTAACCCAACTTCATGGTCAAAAAAATATTTGTGTGTATAATTGCATAGGTGCATGACATTAAGAGAAGATAGCCAATATGATTGAAAATGCCTATGTAAGTTTTTTTGATGTCCTTGGCTTCACCTCCAGCTTTTTATCAGGAAAGCTCTCTAAAAGGTATGACAGCCTTATTGAGATGACCAATACGATACATGACCCTGATGTGACAATATTCCTCATGTCTGACAGTATCGTATGTGTCTCAATGGATTTTAAAAAACTTTTAGACACAGCTAAGGAATTCTATACATGGGGCATCCTCAATGATTTTTGGCTCAGAGGGGCTATAACACAGGGAAGTGTAACGCAGTATGAGAAGCGAGCTATTACAGGGCAGAACAGATTTATTCTCCCTTTTCTTGGTGATGGTTATCTGCGTGCCTACACCCTTGAGACCACCCTCAACATATCCGGTGTAGTTTTGGACCAGATGTTTTTCCAAGCAGGCGAGGGTAATCCGAACCTCCAAAAAGGAATAGATTATACGGAGTATGAGGAGTATCTGCCAAAGATGGGCTATGAAGGCAAAAAGAGACTCCTTCTGCCTAAGGCAGATTCTTTACGCCAGGTTGTTGACACCATGTATTTCGCAGAGATGCTTGAGTCGCATGTTGAGGATGTTGACAAGTATATCAACACCTTTTGCTTTTATATTCAACATCTTCTCGAACGGGCAGGCACGGAAAATCTTATCGCCTTTGTGAAAAAAATGATGAGAGAATTTGAGTTTCAGGCTGGCCGCATACTTATACCTACCAAAATTGTAACGATATTTATCGCAATGATCCAGGGTCTATTCAATCGATACCGTTCTGAGGGCATCCATCGATGCGACCCAGGACAGCTTGAGTTTCTTGTTGGCAATATCATATCGGTCTTGAAACAACAAGGATATCTCTCTGCTTTTGTGGATACCCTTCTCGATTTCGACAAAAAAAGACAAACCTCTCTCTATAAAGAAGTTAACAATCTTAGCCGTCTGAGTGGGAACAAGGAAGGATAAGAGAATAATTTCTCATTGACATCCATATTTAAAACCTAATCCCTGTTCAAATCCTTTTCTTGCCTTTTTCCTCTGTTTTGTGTTTACTTTCATTGTGGCTCCTTTCTTTATATAAAATTTGGTTTTGCGTGGATTATCCCACGCAAGGGAGCCACACTACAAGTTTCAACTAAAAATAGTATAACCTCCAACATACCATAACAGGATAAAAAAAAGTCTAGAATTTCACATGATTCACAAGCCATATTTTTGAGAGAGAGGTTCTTTGCCTTAGGCTGATGTTGCGAAAAGATGGTTTTCTTTCAGCGTATGTCTTTAGCCTCAGACCCAGTCGATAGTGCCTTTTTCTGATAGAGCATATTCCCTAATGTCATAACGAGAATGGTGATGAAGATGGTCTGTGTTACAACGCCCACATTCATAAAAGGCAGTAACATAGCGGAGGGGATACTAAAAAAGAGGAGGATTGTAATCAGCCCCCGCGGGGCAAAAAAGACAAGGGGCGTGATTGGCGTACGCAGAACGGTTATAAAAAATAATGCACGGAGCAAGAAGATGGATATGGAAATCGCCAGCGAGCAGAGAAGATTGCCAAGACTCAGAAGGTCAGATAGGCTGGTGTAAAATCCGAAAAGGATGAAAAAGAAAGACCTGACCACAAAGGTCAATTCAGCCACGATGTTTTTGAAAGAGTCCAATTCCACGTTGAATTCTTCGAAGTCAATCATCCGAATAAAATATTTGTTTCTAAAGAGCTGATTGTTATTCATAACCAGACCGAAGATGAAAACAACGAGCAGTGATGGCAAGTGGATCAGCTTGGCCAGCGCATAAACCAGAATGATAACCGTCATAATGATGACATACTTTACATGAAGGTTGATCTTATGCAGCATTAAGGCCAGCCCTGTGCTGAGCACAATTGAGGCCAAGATCGTCATAATGAATTCAGCAGCAAACCGGGCAATACCAAAACCCAGCGAGCCGCTGCTTAACAGGATAAAATCGAATAAGAGGATGCCGATGATGTCCGAGATTGAGCTCTCATAAACGATAAACTCCCTGTTTGCTGGATCCAGATTGGATGCAGACGGAATGGCTACCGCACTACTGATAATCGCCAGCGGGATGATATTGATGACCGCCATTTTTAGGTTATAGTCAAGAAAATTGGCGAGTATATAGGAAAAGATTCCGATAAATAAGACAAATGGCACAATTGCAGAGGAGATAGAACCGATGATCAGAGAGAGTTTGTCTCGACGGATGGTCAGATCAAGGCTGCCTTCTAAGACGATAAGGATGAGCCCTAATGTCCCCATGATGGGTAGCATCCGAGACATGTCAGGGATAGTGAAATCGAAAAAGGCAGTTGCTGACTGAATGAATATGCCGGTTATAATTAAAAGCAGGACCCCTGGAATTTTGGAATATCTGGAGGTAATGTCGAACAGATAGGCAATCAGGATAATGATGCAAAAGGCAATCAATACATAATAGGTCATAAAGGTATCCTGTCTTTAAGCCACGAAACGCTTTATTGCTTCGATGGTGCCGATTACAATCAATCTGTCTTTTTCGCCCAAAAGCCGTTCAGGGTCGCATGAGGTGTCCACCTGATAGTCTCTTCTAAAGAACGCTGCTACTGCCTTTTCAGTCGGGGCGATTTTAACAGCCACCACATCGATATTGAAGCGGGCCTTCAAATTGACCGCCTCGAGGGAATGCCCCACGTATGTGTGGGGGATCTTTAGCTCAGCGATGATGACCTTGTCATTAACAAACATGACCTTGACAGCGTCTTTGAGCATCAGCATTGCAGAAAGCTCTGTGGCGATCTCTTCTTCAGGGTGTATGACCTCTTCAATACCTAGTTCGTTTAAGATGCTCTGGTGTATTGGATTGATTATCCGGCCTATAATCCTCTTCACCTTCATCTTCCTAAGCATCGATAGAATCAAAATGGAAGAACCGACATCCTCTCCAATGGCGACGATTACCGCATCCACATCTGCAAGTGGCAAGGACTGTAACGCCTCATACTTGGTACAATCCATAATCATGACTTTGGTGATGCTGTCTTTTAACTCCTCGGCAAGTTCTACATGTCGGTCAATGCCTATGACTTCGTGACCAAGCGACGTAAGCTTGGTGGCAAGATATGAACCAAAAAATCCTAAGCCGATGACAATATATCTCATCCTAAAATCCCCCTTTGTCAGGCGGATAGCCCGTCCTACCTAAATTTTTATCCCCTTTTGTCAGCCAATGGTTCATGAACGTTTCATTATTATTAGTTAATCTTTATATCCTCTACCGGTAACCGATAGAAACGATCGGTCTTTTTCGCCATAAAGCCTGATAATAAGACTACAGGACTGACACGGCCAACAAACATCAATATAATCAAAACGAGTTTGCTGTAATTTGTTAGGCCTTTTGTATCGGCAATCGACAATCCTGTTGTGGAAAATGCAGAGACGCATTCAAAAAGGAGTTGGTGAGGCTGCTTCGTTGGCTCTAAGACCAATAGTAGCATAAACCCGACAAAGACAAACAACATCGACAGAAGGATGATAGAAAACACCCTGAAGACCGTAGGTACACCAATCTCCCTATCATATATCTCCAATTCAGTCCTTCCTTTTAAAAAACTGATGACTGATTTTACCGCAACCGCCATAGTCGTCGTCTTTATCCCCCCTCCAGTAGAGCCAGGTGATGTGCCTACCCACATGAGAAATATCACAACAAAGACAGTGGGTGAGGACCATGTGGCGAGATCCACCACATTGAAACCTGCTGTGCGGGCGCTGACACTGGCAAAGAATGCCGCCATTATCTCCCTGATCAGACCCCCACTATGACTCGAGCCGAGCCCTTCGAACCAGAAACAGGTGATAGTTCCTCCCAAAATTAACATAATCGTGGTTTTAAGTGCAAGCCGTTCGCCTACAGATAGTCGGATCACTTCATGTGCCTTCTTTCTTCCAGCCAGGAGATAAAGAAGAGACGAGGTTCGATATTTGAGATATTGATAAAGCCTCAAAAGCAAAGGGAATCCGATGCCACCTAAGATGATTAGCGCACAAATGACGAGCTGCAGCCAGTAATTGAATCGAATTGACGCAGTGAAAAACCCCTCAGGATAAACGGAGAAACCTGCGTTGCAAAAGGCAGAGATGGCATGGAAGGTTGCATCCTGCAACTTGAATAGCCAGTATCCTTCTACAGAGGAATAGATCAAAAAGACACCCACACCCTCTATAAAAAAGGTGAATAACAGAATCTTGATNACGATTTTGTACAGGCTACTCAGATTCTCNCTGGAAAAAAGGTCCTTCATCATAAATCGGTCTTTGAAGGATGAGGTTCCCAGAAAGATGTATCTGAAAAAGGCGGTGAAGGTCATGATGCCCAGNCCACCGATTTGAATCAAAACCATGATAATCCCTTTACCAATNGGTGTGAAAACGACAGAGGTGTCCTCCACCGTCAAGCCTGTAACGCAAACAGCACTCGTCGCTGTAAAGAGCGCATTGATATAGGGAATAGGCCTCGTTGTTGCGTTAGGCAGCATTAAAAGCCCGCTACCTGTCAGGATCGTCAGAAGAAAACTGCCGGCAAATAGGAAGGAGGCAGATATGTTAATGGTGGCGATATATCTTCCCAGCCGAGGCGTCTCTGTAACCATCAGCACCAGTGACCACAAGATGATGGCCTTTTGACCCTGGAAGATGGGCTGAAGCCACAATGATGAAATATGTATCCATTTGAAATGGACAAGGAGTGCAATCAGCGCCCCTCCGAGGATTACAGCGTTAAATAGAAAGGCAAACCATTTTTTTATTCGAAATGAAGCCAACTCATTAAGTAATTTTGTGCAAAAAAGGGCCACAAAAATGACTGAGTAAGAGAGCTGGATGCTTTTATCGTGCAGCGCATCTTTGCTAAAGCCTAAGTCAAAGATAACCAGTATAACAAAAAGCAGTGAAGCGAGGGCGAAAATAAATGCGGCAAACGATATCAAGACCGACCGAATAACGTTTAACCAGTCAGATAAGATATATATCTTTTTAAAAATGGATTCCCTATTCCAGTGCATCATATGTTTTACTTACGATGGATATTGTATACTTGATTGTGCTTACTGTTAGGGCCTTTTTTGCCTTTTGTTCCGCACATTATGCTAATCTAACAAATTGCAGGGCCTTTGTCATGTTTTGTTTTTTAATATATAGACACAGTTCCAATTTTTCACTTCGTAAGTGGAAAATTGGAAAATTTTAGTATTTTAAATTTATTATTAATTGTGTAAAATGGATAAGAAACAAATCCAGAATCAAGCTAATAGGCTTGAATGTAATAATAGAGGGTAGCTGTTGGCAGCAAACAATAAGCAAACAATAGCAGGCAATTTTGAAGATGGTTCAGCAGAGATAGCCTATGGCACAATAAATGCTATAATAATGTCTTAGAATTATAGAATGTTGCCTTCTTTTACATTGCAGAGTCCTTAGAGTAAGGCCCATGAAGGGGATGATAAAGGTAGGTTGGTGATTTAATGGACTATCTCGAATTTTTTGGACTTAAAGAAGACCCTTTTCGAATGACACCAGATTCTGCTTATTTTTATCCCTCGAAGGAGCACACGGAGATCCTCGCATCCCTTCAGTATGCCATAGAGCAGAAGGAAGGATTCTTTCTGGCGACCGGTGAACCAGGGACAGGCAAGACCACCTTGCTGAAGGTCTTTATCAATGAGTGGAAGGATAAGGCAGAGATTGCGCTAATCCTCACGCCAAGACTCAACCCTGAGGAATTCCTTATGGCTGTCCTTGAAGATCTGAAGGTGCAGGTTCAGGAAAGAAACAAGAATGAGATCATAAAGGCATTCAGGGACTTTTTACTTGGTGTATCAGAAAAGGGTAAAATGGTAATCATCATAGTGGATGAGGCCCAGGACCTCCCTGATGAGACCCTTGAAGAACTGAGATTACTCTCAAATCTCGAGACGGAAAAGGAGAAACTCCTCCAGATTGTCCTTATAGGACAGCCTGAACTGAGAGATAAGCTTGCCTCCGTGCATATGCGTCAACTGAGTCAGCGGGTGGCTATAAAGGCAATACTCATGCCCCTTACTATGCCTGAGACCTCTGACTATATAAATTACAGGCTCATCAAGGCAGGCAAAGGTATACCTACATTTGATGAAAAGGCAAAGAGGCTTATCTACAGGTTTTCAAATGGTATACCAAGGCTTATTAACCTTTTGGCATCAAGGTCTTTGATGGCAGCATATATAGATGGAAGTAAGGCAATACACATAAGGCATGTAAGATATGCGACCAGTCACCTCTCTGATGGGGCGAAGGCAAGGCCAAGGCGTTTAATGACTATGGGCTATGGTATGGCAGCAGTTGCAGTAATTGTTGCAGTTGCACTTGGTGCGATGGGTTATTACTATTACTTTTATAGCCTTCAACCAGCAAAGGCAGGGGTCAAAAGGGAGGTATCTAAAGAGGCGCCTAAAAAGGAAGATATTCAAAAACCAGAGGTTCAAAAGACAGAGGTTCAAGAAAATCCAAAGGTAGAGAAAGAAGGGGTTAAGGCTCAAGAGGGCCAGAAGATAGAGAATGCAAGGTCAGATGTTGCCATGGGACAAAAGAAGGAGGGTCCAAAGGAGATAGTGGTTGTTGCGGATTCAGCAAACATAAGACCCCTGCCTTCCCTTGATGCCACCCCTGTCTCTTCAGTGTCAAGGGGGACCTTATTGAAGGCCTTGGGGGATTTTAAAGATGAGAAGGGGATGTATTGGTATAAGGTGAGGCTTTCTAATAACAGGGAATGCTGGATTGCAGGTGTTGCAGTGAGGATGGCAGAGAAGAATAAATGATAAATAGGGATTTAGGNATCCCCAACCCCAAAAGAGACCTGGCTAATTATTATCACTACATACCTCTTTGGCAGTCACAACAANAGGAAAGAGCATGACCCTAACGGCATTCTTTAGAATNGGATTGGNATCCAGATATCGGGAAATAAANGGGGAATACCTGTAATACAGCCTTACCATATCCTGTCCCAGCTCAGTCTTCATAAGGTATCTATCCCTGAACCTTCTAAGGGCAATGACATCAGGGTGATCTGCATCTCCATATGCTGATGTTGCTATAAAGCAGCCCCCTCCTGTCCCAAATTCTATGGAAGGCAATGTAGTCGGCGCAACCCCAAATGTATCCATTGTATAGGTATATGTAAAGTTGTCTATCGTTGCCATTAATGTCCTATCGCCACCTAATTCTGTTTGTATATTTGAAAAGGAGACATTGGATGCTATATCGCCCATTGTGTAGGTGGATATATTTCCAGAGACCAACCTGTTTGAATAGATGAGGCTATTTGCGCTTCTGAGTGAACCTAATAGGCTATATGCCATGCTATCAGCTGTATTTCTTCTAAAATCCATATATTTTACCACTGCCACAGCAGACAATATGCCTGCAATAATTATTACAAATAATAACTCGATTAAGGTAAAACCTGACCTGCTATTTGCCAATCCTGCCACCTGACATCAAATTGATTATGTTTTTAGTATATAATAGCAAATCCCATGCCATATAAATCCCTCCTCTCACCTGTTGTATTGCTAATGTTTTTCCCTCTCTTCCCTCTCCCCTTGTGGGAGAGGGTCAGGGTGAGGGGTTGCAATGTCTATCACACTCTTCACCCCCACCCCTACCCTCCCCCATCAAGGGGGAGGGGACATAGGGGGATTTCTTTCCCATAAGGGGGACAAGGGGGATTTCTTTCCCACAGAGGGGAGAGGGGATGTGGGGGGATTTTTCTACCACAGAGGGGAGAGAGACCTGCTGGGATTTCCTGTCAGCGTTGATAGGTGTTGCTACTCCTCCAGCTTTGAGGGAAGGGGAAGCAGGGGTTTCCCCTCCAACGTTAGGGGTTTATTCCCTTCCTTGCAATGATTGTTTTCATCTGAAAAATCCTCTTTGACAGGCGAGCAGTCTGTCCTACTGATAATATAAATTCATCACCCATGGTAAAATCTATCCCTCGTAGGACAGTATTTTGTCCTCCTTTGACAGGCGGGATATCTGTCCTACCGCTGGATAAAGAGCCTCAGCTGTTGTATTGCCAAAGGTTTTTCCCTCTCCCCTTGTGGGAGAGGGTCAGGGTGAGGGGGCGCAATGTCTATCACACTCTTCACCCCCACCCTCACCCTCCCCCATCAAGGGGGAGGGTTTTTTTATGTTTCCCCCACCAATAGGGCAGGTTTTATGTTCCCCGATTAATGGGAGGACTACTTTTATGTTTCCCCACCAATAGGGCGGGTTACTTTTATGTTTTAAGTGCCAGGGCACTCCTCTACCCATGATCGTATCACCTCCCAATAAATGGGGGTTTCCTTTATATTTCCATATGCCTTAAGGCGCCTTTTCATAAAGATTTTAAAATATCTACTTGTTTGGGGAGGCAGAAGGGGGTTGAGTTAGAGGGTGATCTTTTACTGCCTCTATATCTACAAATTTTGTAGCTTATTTTAAAAAAATGTAGCTGAAAGGATAGGGCTTAGAAAAAAGGTTCCATATTTTCTTACCATTAACAAAAGGAGGGTATGGCATATTATTTGCTAATATATTAATAAATCTTTAAGGAGGTGCAATAATGCTTGACAAAAAGGGCTTCACATTGATTGAACTCATCATTATAATAATAATCCTTGGCATACTCGCTGCTGTTGCCATACCAAAGTATATGGATATGTCAGAAAATGCAAAAAAGGCAGTTGCTGAATCTGTGTTAGGGTCATTGAGGGGCGCTGAGACAATAACATTTGCCAACTATCTTTTGAATGGGACTACCTATAATCTTACAAGCGTCATTGCAAATGTCCAGGTAGACGGTGCGACTGTTACAGCTTCTGGGAGCACCGGTGGAGCAATCACCGTGGGCAACAAAACATATACATTCGTCTATACACAAGGAGGTACCACTACACCAGGCCAGTTCACAAAGGGTGGAACCTGGTAAATTAAAAGAGAAAGGAGTAAGGTTATGAGATTAAGAGATTCAAGGGGTTTTACATTGATTGAGCTTATCGTTATCATTGTCATCCTTGGTATACTTGCTGCTGTAGCCATACCAAAGTATGTAAACCTGACACAGCAGGCATCAGATGGGACCGCCAAGGGGATATTGGGTGCATTGAGGAGCGCGGATGCCATAACATTCGCATCAAAGGTCCTTGGCAACTCGCCTGGGGAATATGACATGACGTATCTATCAACTCAGATCCAGCTTCAGGGCATAAGCACAAGCGCGATCTCAGGCACTAATCTGGTTATAACACTTAATGGTGGCCAGGCATATACCTTCAATTATGTTACTACACCCCACCCACCCACCACACTGGGTGTAATACAATGCACCAACAATACATCCTGGTAACAGCCTAACCATTCTGCCCCCTTCCTCTCGAAGGGGGCAGTGATATTGATGCCCTATCTATTTGTCCTCCTTGTAACCATACTCTTCTTTTTTAGCCCCCTTTTATCATCAAGGCTCATATTTATTGAAAGGGACCTCGCTGTCTTTTTTATCCCACCGAGATACCTGTGGGTAGATATGCTGAGGCACCTTGAGCTGCCCTTATGGAATCCCCACCAGTATTCAGGCATACCCCTTCTTGCCACGCTTCAACCCGGGATACTCTACCCACCGCATGTATTGTATCTCCTTCTACCCTTTAACATTGTCTGGAACTGGCTCATAATCATCCATTTTTTCCTTTCAGGGATGAACACCTATCTGTTTATGAGATACCTAAAGGCATCAAAGACCGCCTCCTTTGTAGCCTCTATTGTCTTTGTGCTATCAGGATATATGCTATCAGTCCATAACCTTGTGCCGCACCTCTTTGCGGTCTCCTGGTTTCCCATTCTCCTTAAGAACTTTTTGGTCCTTCTTGAAAGAAGGCAGATAAGATATTGCGTGTATACTGCCATCATCCTCACCTTGCAGTTTTTATCAGGCGCCCCTGAGATAGTAATCATGAGCCTCTTTGTCCTCTTTGTCCTTTTTGTCATAACATCATATAAAGAACCTGCACGTATAAGGTATCCCCTTCTTATGTGTCTCTTTTTTATCCTCCTGTCATCCATACAGCTACTGCCCTTCTTAGAGCTTCAATTGATGAGCGTGAGACAGAAGGGACTAAGCTTCATAGAGGCAACCACATGGTCATTCGCATGGAAGGATTTTATACAGTTCTTCTTNTCAGACCTCTATGGATATGCAAAGGATGAAGATAGCTACTGGCTCAATCAATCCTGGCTAAAGACAGTATATCTTGGTTTTGGGCCATTCTGCCTGAGCATCATNTANATGCTCTCAAGGGATAAAAGGNGATGGCTCATAATCCTTTTTATGATTCTATCTATNGCGCTTGCCCTTGGAAGATACAACCCTTTATACAGATTCATATACCATATCCCGCCCTTCACAGGTATCCGCTACCCTGTAAAGTTTTTATTTGTCTTCTTCTTTCTCATATCTGTGACTTCAGGTCTTGGCATAGATACCTTGAGGTCATTGAGCAGGGAGATGGGCAAAAGGGTCTATAATGGGGTCAGGGTCATCTTTTTTGTCGGTTTTGTCTTTGTTGTCCTGTGGGCATATCTTGTGGTCTTCAGGGGCAGTGTGGAGGTCCTGTTTGAAAGGATTGGCCTTACATCAAAGGGATTTAATGAGCCAGGGTTTAATATCCATAATATGAGGAGGTTCTTCTTTTTTGCATCCCTCCTCTCGCTCATGC
>Ga0067045_1028211_pt1 | contig 39408 bp, 31 predicted proteins | sample TerdegcTABiofilm_FD_59184 | JGI IMG/M metagenome (GOLD analysis project Ga0067045, IMG submission 59184) | Combined Assembly of (Gp0054472, Gp0054536) Wastewater bioreactor microbial communities from Singapore -Terephthalate degrading... | reverse complement strand
CTACATTTAATCCTGGATTTAAATTCGTTATCAAATAGAAATTTCCTAAACCTGTAGATCAGACCTTCATGTCTGCATTGGCAGGGCAAAAGCCCTGATCTACATTTTCTCCTGGATTTAAATTCGTTATCAAATAGAAATTTCCTAAACCTGTAGATCAGACCTTCATGTCTGCATGGCAGGGCTAAAGCCCTGAGCTACATTTAATCGCGGATTTAAATTCGTTATCAAATAGAAATTTCCTAAACCTGTAGTTCAGACCTTTAGGTCTGCATGGCAGGGCAAAAGCCCTGAGCTACATTTTATCCCGGGTTTAAATTCGCTATCAAATAGAAATTTCCTAAACCTGTAGATCAGACCTTTAGGTCTGCATTGGCATGGCAAAAGCCCTGAGCTACATTTTATCCCGGGTTTAAATTCGCTATCAAATAGAAATTTCCTAAACCTGTAGATCAGACCTTCAGGTCTGCATGGCAGGGCTAAAGCCCTGAACTACATTTTCCCCTGGATTTAAATTCGTTATCAAATAGAAATTTCCTAAACCTGTAGATCAGACCTTCAGGTCTGCATTGGCAGGGCTAAAGCCCTGAGCTACATTTTCCCCTGAATTTAAATTCGTTATTAAAATGGAAATACCTTGTAGAATATTATTTTTTTATATAATACAAAAATCGGGATTTACGTTTTTCGGTATATATTCAGTCCTCTGGCGGAGAACCACGTCATCCTGAACCCTGAAACGAGTTCAGGGTTCAGGATGACGATTTTATGCGGTTTTCCTCGAATTTGAGCGTAACTCCTGACAGTATTTTGTGCCTCAGATTCCGAAACCAGTTCGGAATGACAGGGGGACTGAAGGCATACCATTATTTAATTTAAATTTCATTCATACCTTTTCAATATATGTTTGTAGTTGTCATAATCTTCTCTGGCTTTTTCGATGAGGGATTCCGATGCTCCCGACGATTTGAGATCCTTGATTCGATCTTTAGCCTGGGCTGCCAGATCTTTCAGGGCGTCCTTTACGTCCATGACCCGGATGTCCGCCTTGCGGTTGTAGAAAGGTTCGCCTTCAGCCTGGTTATCCAGTTTTTTTACAAAGTAGATCTTTTTGCCGTCGGGAGACCAGCAGGGGGATTGAGCCGCTTTGCCGTAAAAGGTCAGCTGGCATTTGTGTTTGCCGCCGGGAGTCATGAGCCACAGATTTTTATCCCCGGTTTCGTCGGAGTGATAGGCGATAAGGTCAATCTTTTCGTTATAGAAGGGGTGTCGTTCGTCGGCTTGAGGAGTGTTGGTGATATTGGTTTCCTCTCCCGTTTTGGGGTCGATTTTCACCAGATCCGAATATTCGGTCTCTCCGCCCTTGGGTTCCTTGTGAGCCAGGATCATGCCGTCCATTTCCGAGGGGTGTTTGTATGCTACCGAGCCGTCGGAGTGGGTCAGCATTTTATAGGTTCCCTTGTCGGGATCTCCCAGGAAAATATCGGAAAATTTCTCGGAAGTTTTATATTTTTCTCCGGGAGCGCCTCCGTAACCCACAATATAGCCCTCTTCGGTTTCCACGGGGTGTTTCAGGTTCATATTGGGATCGTGGAGTAACAGAGTCCGTTCCCCGGTTTTCACGTCATATTCCGCAATCCCGAAAGTTCCATTCTCGTTGGTGCGGAAGAAGATATGCCTGCCGTCATGAGACCAGGTTCCCTGTTCATCGGTCTTGCCGTCGCACCGCTTCATCAGGTCGGAAAAACTCTGGGGTGTAACCGTTTCTCCCGTGAAGAGGGATTTCAGGTTGCCTCCGTCCTTATCCATAATAAACATTTGAGATGTGGTATAATTGCCCACAACGTTGAAGAGAACCTTCTTGCCATCGGGGGATACCTGGGGAAATTCCGCATATCCCAGTCCCGGAACCAGGGTTTTTACGGCTTGCTTTGGGGTTTCCAATAACGGGAGTCCGTTTTTATCCGTTTTTATTTCCGCATCTTTTCCGGAAACCGCTTCTCCGGAACGGATGCCTGCATGGGGGACGGTTTCTTTCGAAATAGTTTCACCTTTTTGGAACACGTCCTTCGCCGTCGCTGTTTCTTTCATATCGCTTTTACGAGCAACAGACTGTTGGAGGGGCATACTTATATATTGAGAACCTAACTTATCTATCATAAAAAAGACCTCCTTACGGGTTTTAAGCGGGTATTCAAAGGAGATTGTCCCGATTGTCTCAGTAATCCCCTGTCCGCCGGGATAAAAAACGACGACGGACAGAATATGAATGAACAGAAACAGACCTGACATAAACAAAACCCCTTTTATATATATTAACCGGATCCCCTCTTTCAGGCAATAGCAGGGGATTAACAAAATGTTAACTTCCTCCCTGAACGGCGGGGCTAAAGTGGTTCCGATTTTGTCCTCCCGAACCCGTTTCAGACTCTATAAGGGAAAAACTTTTTTGCATTCACTATATTTTATTGTTTGTTATCGGTTTCAGGAAGGGGGATACCAGATAGAGCGGGCAACGGCGTGTTCCCGGCGGTCTATGAGGGTTATCGCGTTATGACGGCAGACACTCCGACAGAGACCGCATCCTGTGCAGCGGGTGGGATCGAGAATCATTATTCTGTCGGTATCGTTTCTGAAAATTGCCGAGAAGGAGCATCTTTTGACACAGAGTCCGCAGGCGGTGCATTTTTCCGGGTCGATGACGGCAACATATTCGCCGTTGAACATGACCCTTAATCCCTGACGGGAGAAGTCCAGTCCGGCACAGGATTTCATCTCGCAATTGCACAGGGAATAGATGAAGGGGGTGTTAAAAGTCCATACGGTATGAACCAGTCCCATTTCGTCGAACTTTTTCACCAGGGATACCGCTTCATCCCCGGTCATGTCCTCCAGTCCGGTGAAGTGGGGGATGTGGGAGAAAGATTTGTTAATCCCCTGGGAAAAACCTTCCCCCATGACGTCCAGGGTTATGCCCAGGCAGTAACTGTCGGCTTTTCCCGTGTAGTAATAGCGGCAGATGCAGGGTAGCAGAACGATGGAGTTCATCATATCCAGAATTTTTAAAGTATCCTCCAGAGGAACCACCTGACCGAAATGAAATTTTTTCTGCATTCTTTCATGAAAGGCGATCCCCTTGTTTTTAAGGGGCTGGGGTAAATTTTTTATACGGGCAAGAAGTTGCTGAGCCATGCCCGCAGTTTTATTGAAATTTTTACCGAAGGAATCCAGATCCTTCAGGAACCGGTTTTCCTCCTGCACTTCAAGAGAATAATTGCCGGCGGAGAGGTACCACTTTTTTCCCTGACCGTGTTGAGTACAAAATTCACACATGGTACGTCCTCTTATCCCTGGTTGCCGTTGCGGAGCCATGCCAGGACGGCATCGGTTTCGGGATGTCTGCCTACCCGTTCTTCCAGTCGGAGGAGGGGTTTTATTATGAATTCCTCCGTCCGTTCCGGGGGAATCATGGTGAGGAGTTTCTTGAATATCTCCACGGCTTTGTCCTGTATTCCGTAGAAGAGGAGGCTGTATGCCAGATGGAGCAGTACCCAGTCCTTTTCGCCGCCGGTTTTTATCGCCTCCTGCAGAAGAGGAATAGCGTCCTTGAACTTGCCGGTCTGGGTCAGGTATCGTCCGTAGTTGCCCAGAATAAAACTGTCCTGGGGATCCAGTTTCAGAATCTTCTTGTAGAATTCTTCCGCCGCGTCCTCTTTTTTGGCAAACAGGAGGAGGTTGACGTAGTTTTTCATCACCGACAGGTTTTCCGGTTCCAGTTCCAGGGCTTTTTTGTAATATTCCTCCGCTTCGGTTTCCCGCTTCATTCTGGAGAGGAGGGCGGCGTAATTGCCCAGAACCGACGTATTACGGGGAGCGATTCGCAGGGCTTTTCGATAGAGTTCATCGGCTTCCCGTTCCCGTTTCAGTTTGGAGAGGAGAGTAGCGTAGTTACTCAGGGTGGTTATGTTGTGGGGTTCCAGTTCCAGGGCTTTTTTATAGAATTCCTCCGCTTCGGTCTCCCGGTCGGTTTCGCGGAGCAGGAAGGCGTAATTGTTGATAACGTCCACATCATGGGAATCGATTTCCAGGGATTTTTTGAAATATCTTTCAGCATCCTCCCACCGTTCCATTTCCGACAGCATGGAGGCGTAATTGCCCAGTATGAAGGCATCTCCGGGTTCCAGGGCGATGACCCGTTTATAGTATTCCTCCGCCTCCTCAAACCGTTCCAGCCCCGATAGCAGGGCCGAATAGTTGCCCAGGGTGGTTACGTTGTCGGGATCCAGTTTCAGGATTTTTTTGTAATATTCCTCCGCCAGTTCGTAAAGTTCCTCTTTCATGAGGAAGTTGGCGTAATTACCCAGAAGCGACAGTTTATCGGGTGCCAGTTTCAGGGCGGTCTTGTAGTTTCTCTCCGCTTCCCGGCGATCTCCCGTTTCATCCAGCATATTGGCGTAGTCCTCCAGAATCTCCACATTGAGGGGTTCCAGATCCAGGACTTTCTGGTAGTAGAGTCGGGACTCGTCATAATTCCTGCACCGCTCCAGGAACAGGGCGTAGTTGTGCAGATAATCCACATTTTTGGGTTCCAGCCCGATGGCCTTTTTAAAGTACTGTTCCGTATGTTTGTCTCTGGGATCCGACAGCAGGGCCAGGAGCATGAGAATCCTGGCATCATCGGGAAAGATCCGGACATATTCCCGGTTGATCCGGAGGGCTTCCTCTCTTTTTCCCTTCTGCAGCAGTATGGGGGTCAGGGACATGTAGGGTTCAATCTGAGCCGGATGATGTTTTATTGCCATAAGGAGTTTTTCTTCAGCCAGACTTAATTTTTGTTTATTCAGGGCTTCTCTGGCTTCTTTCATCAGGATCAGCAGATCGCCGGGGTTGAATTCCAGAATCTTCCAAAGCAGGCGGTTGTAGGATTCTCCCAGGTGGGAATCGGCAAAATCCAGAATAAAGGGCTCTTCTGTCAGGGATACTCTGGGGTTGTAGGGGAGACTCAGGGCGATCTCCAGCCCCATGAAGGAGCGTTCGGCATCCTTCACCCGTTCCGATTTCAGTTCCTCCAGTCCTTCCGGTACGGGGCTGGCCACCAGCAGAACTTTCTTGTTCTCGATGATTTCCCTTTTCATATAATCCAGGGCCCATCGGGTTCCCGCCACATTCTGGGTATTGAGGCTGAACAGGATCACCAGGGCGTCGGACAGTTGCCTCATCAGTACATGGGAAAAATCCGAGATGCCGTTCTGGGAGTCCATCAGCAGGTAATCCACTTCCAGTTTTTTAGCGGCTTCCTTAAATTTATGAAAAAAATTCTTTTTGGAATCGGGATCCGCTTCGTTCAATTTCTTCACATCTATGGATTCCAGATCGTATCCCTGTTCCACATCTCCCGAAGGTAAAAAATAGAAGGGTTTATCCTCTCCCAGGGGATAGATAAGATATTTTTTTATATCATCCATAACGCCGTCGGAGCAGTACTTCTTCATTATCTGAAAAAGCCCGCCCTCCCGGATTTTTTCCTGCTGGTTTTCCGGGATGAACTCCTTTATCCAGCTCAGTCCCGGCGAATCCATATCGAAGTCCGCCACCAGAATTTTCTTTCCCTGTTTTGCCATAGCCCACGCCACATTAGCCAGCGCCATGGTGCGTCCCACGCCGCCCTTGAAAGAATAGAACGTTACAGCGATCATCTTACCATCTCCTCGGAACAATCTTCCACTTACCAAATTTCCGATTTCCATCCTCTTCCGTTATTATTCAATAAACAACCTGTTACCCCTGCTAAACCAAAAAAGGCGAATCGGGTTTTATCTCCGGGGGGTTGCTGTAAAGGTATTCGAAATGGATCCTTTTGATGAGGGATATATTATCTCTGAAGGGAGTCTCTATCTCAAGTATCTTGTTTTTCGAATCAAATCCGACGATATGGGCAAGAGCCCTGTGTTCCAGATTCTCATCCATCAGAACCGCTATCTGCCCTATCACATCCTGGGTGGAAAAATTGTATCCCATACCCGAAATGCCCATCCTCTTCACATCCAGGGAGAAGCGAGGAGTTTTTTTGAAATACTCGTCAAAAAGAGTCTGTCTTCTCTCCGCCCGTTCCTCTCTGGTTCTTTCCTTCGCGGCGGGAGAGGGGCGGAGAAAAAACTGTTTTATATTTTTGCATTTTCGGTATGGATTGGAAAAAGCCATCAACTCTCTGTCTCGCTGGAAAAAAACCATTATATCGGGTTTTATCAGATCGATCTTGGTCTGTTTGTAGAATACCGCTCCCGGTCCGTCAATCCAGCCCGTGGTGTTGAATATAACATGAGAGTTCCTGTCCTTTTCCAGGCGGTACAGAATCCCCGACAACCCCGATATGCACTGCAATAGATGCCCTACCGGCGTGCAACTGCCTACAAAATGAAAACGCATATCACCGCTTTTCAACGAATATAAAGAAACCACCGACGGCGGAGGAAAGTCCGGCTGTCCCACATCCAGATTCACTATATTTATATCTCCGTCCTTCTCCGTCAATCTTTTCGCCAGCCATCGTATAAAGGTGGATTTGCCCGTATCGGTTCCGCCAAATACCATCATCCTGCCGGGGTTTTGAGAAAAATACTCAAAAATTTCCTCCCATCCCTTCTCCGGCACAATCCCCGACAGAGAGGAAAAAAAAGAGGAAAACAAACTATTATGGCTGTTCATGTCCACTCCCGGTTATTTAATTATTGGAGTACATCCGGTTGGCTTCCTGGATATATTTGATCCGGTCGGCGCAGCTGGGGTGGGTTTTGAGATAGTCGGGGGTGTTTTCCACTCCCATGGCCTGTTCCAGTTTCTGTCCGAATTTGAGCCAGGTTACAAAACCGTTAATCCCATAGCCGGATTTTTTCATCCACATCACCGCATGGACGTCGGCTTCCTTCTCCATCTGTTGGCTTAGCTCGGCCATGGCGTAGGAATTCATCATGTTGGTATTAAACTGGGCGGCGTAGGGGTTCTGATTCTGCTGCTGTTGTATGATCTGCATCCGCTGTTTCAGGTGATCCAGCATACAATGGCTTCCTTCATGAGCCATCCATGAGACCACGATCTGTTTGAAAAGTTCCAGGGCCTGCTGCTGCTGGGTGGCGTTAAGAGTCCCCGGCGTGGGAAGACCAAAAGGATTAACCTGGTCGTTCCAGTTTATCTGGAAATTCCCGTTGCGGTGGGCCTGACTCAACTGGGCCACGGTGTAAGCCAGTTCATTTATGTAATCGTTATCCATGCCCCCGTAATAGACTTTTCCCATGGCCAGATAGCGAAGACTGTCCAGAAGGAGAGAATCGAAGACTATGAAACGGTAAAAAGACAGAGCGTTAAATCCGATGGGACTGGGACAGACATAATAGGTAATATCCCGATCCTCGCCGAAGACGCTGACGATGCTGCCGTTGAGGTTGTCCCCTATTTCCACCAGAATCTCGTTATAACGGGCATCGGGAGGATAGTTGTAATAAAATGTTGACATTACCTGTTGATCGTAAGCCATCAACTGCTGCTCGATACTCTGGGTATAGGCGGACATATAACAGGCAAACAGGGCGAACAGTACAAGAACTATAATGATTTCTCTTCGATTCTTTCTCACAAAAAGACTCCTTTCTCGGATGAAGGGTTTTTAAACTTTCAGCCTCTCCCTTTTCTATTTTGGAGTAATATTTTAGTAATTATTCCAGTAGTCCGGGTTATCGGAAGAGGCGTTATCGGAGGAACTTTCCTTTTTGGGTTCTCTTAAAAACATGATAATAACTATAATGGCCAGCAGGACTCCCAGAGCGATCATCATTAGGGAGTTGAAGATCTTGCCGAACACATATAAAAACCACAAAAAAGTCAAAACAATGGCGCTGATGATGGAAAACCGGGTGGAGTTCTCCGCTTCCAGGTTAACGGGCCCCTTTAAAATGTTATATAACCCCAGAAATGAAAAGAGGAGGATCACCAGTATCCCCACCACCATGGCTATAACCTTGACCCATAATTCCTGAGAGGGAAGATCGGGCAGAGCTGCATAACAGACCCCGCCGTTGACAAAGACCAAAACTACCCCCCAGGAGAGGCAGAACAGGATTTTTTTAAAAATATTCTTTAACACTATTTTTTTCAGTTCATTTACCCCCTTTCCTGACTCAAAACGGGATTATTTCACTATCTTATCCATTATACCAAGTTCGTGGAAAATATAAAAGACACCAGGGAAAAATATCCTCTGTCGATCCGCATGTTAACAATTTTTTAAAAAAATTTATATTGTATCAAAACCCCGATAGGCATATAATAGTAAGGAAGGGAAAAGGGGAAGGATTTAAAAATTTTTGTTCACCCCGCAAGAGGAGGAAAATCAATGGACGGTATCGGTTTCAGATATCAGACCTCATACAGCCCCACAGGAAAAGTACTGGCAGATGCCACCTGCTCTTCCTATGGCAATAAGACCTGGGAATCCGCCCGTGCCATAATGAAAGACGGATTCGAATCCATAGTCAATAACAATTCGGTAACCGAAGATGAGAAAAACCTTGCAAAACTGGGACTCAAAGTGGGTTCCCATACCATGCAGAACGATAACGCCGCCACAGCCCGACTGGCGGTAATGAAAGTCATCCGGGATTCAGTACCGGGGCCTATCGGAGTAGTCCTGGCACAGGCGACTTTAAACGCCTACGGCGGAAAACAATGGGATGCCGCCCGTGCCATCACAAGAGACGGACTGGAAGCCATAGCGGTAAATTCCAAAACCACCTCCACGGAAAAAGCGGTAGCCAACCTGGGAATCCAGATGGGCGATCATTATATGACCAACGATAACGCCGCCGAAGCCCGCAAGGTGGCACTGCAGGCCGTCCGCGACTCCATCGGGGGACCCATAGGAGTAGTTCTTGCCAAGGTTACCCTGGACGCCTACGGCAACAAACAGTGGGAATCCGCCAGAGCTATCACCAAAGACGGACTGGAAGCCATAATAACCAATCCCAATGCCACTTCCAAAGAAAAAACCCTGGCACAACTGGGAATCGCCTTGGGCAACCATACCATGCCCAACGATGACGCCGCCGAGGCAAGAAAGTCAGTGCTTCAGGTGATCCGGGACGGCACCGAGGGAGAATCCATGGGACGCCTTATCGCCAGAGCCTCCTTGAACGCCTACGGCAGCAAACAGTGGGAATCGGCTAGAGCCATTATGAAGGACGGTTTTGATGCCATTCTCAATAGCCCCGAAACCACTCCCGAACAAAAAGCCCTTGCCCAACTGGGAATCGACGCCGGCGCCAACTATATGCCCAACGATAACGCCGCCACAGCGCGAAAAACCATAATGCAGAAAATTCTTAATACTTAATTTACTCCTACTTATTGTGTCCATTCAACAAGATCATCCGCTCAATAAACCGGGCGGGTGATTTTGTTTGTGAGAAACTCAAAAAGCCGGTTTTGATGCCGGCTCTCGATTTATCTGAATTTATATATTTTGCTTTATTACTTTTTTTCTTCTTTCTGGGGTTTTTTGGCGTCCTGGGGATTTTCGGTAACCTGCTCCTCTATTTTGTTAAAGAGTTTCAGATCACCCAGATTGCTGATTACCGAGGGTTCGCCGTGTTCTGAGTAGGAACTGAGAGATCCCAGTTCCACGCTGATGGGGAAAGGAATGGATACGCCGATTTCGGTTTTCTTCATTTCCTGGAATTTAACGGGTTGGTTATTATTCAGCCGATGAAGGGTTTCGAAGGCGTTGATTTCCTGTCCCTGCTTGTTGGCTCTGGCGCCGGAGAAGAAGCCGTATGCCGCACCGATGGCTGCACCGATGCCTATTCCCAGAGGACCGCCCACCATAGAGCCGAAGGCAAAAGCAGGCAAACTGAACAGAGACGACACTCCTACTCCCACTGCCGCCATGAGTCCCGCTTTTCTGAGTCCCCCTGCCGCCATGCCCTTGAGCTTTTTCCAGATTCCTTCATCCTTATACATCTTCCAGGGGAATTGTCCGCCCATGGTTCCCTTGGTAAAGAAGGCTAACTCTCTGGCAGCCTGTTTAAGAGGATTACCCTGGGTTTCCTCAAACTTAATATCGGGATTATATAACTGATAAAGAAGTTTTAAATCCTTGAATCCGTTGATCTGGATGGGAGCCCCATGTTTGGTTTCCATGCCTCCCGATTTCATGGATACTCCCCCCTTGACATCTTCCCCGGCGATATCCTTCCCCTTGAGTTTGGGAGGATTGAACCCCAGTCCCAGGACCCGCATGGGTTGGAAAATGACCGGTTTGCCGCTCTGCAGTCGTTTCAGCGCCTCGAATTCGCTGACGGGTTTCATCTTACGAAATTTTCCGTCGGTAGGCTGATAAACCCTCCAGGGGAAGCCTTCCGATTCCATTTTCTGGGTGAAATATCCCAGCATCTTGGCGGCTTCATCGGTGCTGATGTTCTGGTACTCGGCATCCTGGGTGATGATGTCCACATTGGTAACGTTGCTGCCGGGGACAAAAATATCCAGGGTATCCTTTATCCCTCTGGAAACTACTCCTTTGGATTCTTCACCGTCGCTTTTCTCAGGAAGTTTCCCAGAAGAAACGCTGTAATTGTTATTTATTCCCGATGAAATTCTATCCATAAATATCACTCCTGGTGGGAGAATTTCAACGTCAGGTAAACCTGGCGAATTTACACATCCTCATTTTAGCACTTTCAAAAGCAAATGAGTACATCCCTTTTTTTAAATAAATGTTAACAAATTGCGGTAATACAACATGTTGTCTTATTTGCATGACCCCTGACGGCAAATGATAAGCAAAATAGCGTTAAAAACCATAACTTATCAGGACTTACGCTCAAAATCGGGGAAACCGGCATGAAATCGTCATCCTAAACTTGTTTCAGGATCTGTTGGAACCGGCATAAAATCTGGGTTTTGGTAATAAAAGGCGTAACTCCTGCTTATAATGAACTAACGGATATAATTACAGGAGTTACGCTCAAATTCGAGGAAAACGGCATGAATATGAAGAAATAAAGAAACAGAAAGTAAATGTGCATTCTATACTAATCCTTGAAGGTTCTTTCTTGTGGGAGGGGTCTCCTGCTCTCCATCGGGACGCCAATTATGTCCGCCCGGTTTGATGAGTGTAGATTTAAGGACAGGAGTTTCGCTCAAATTAGAGGAAAACGGCATGAAATCGTCATCCTGAACTTGTTTCAGGATCTCTGGTAATCGGCATGAAATCTGGGTTTTGATATAAAATGGCGTAAGTCCTGTAAGGATTAGTATAACAAGAGGGAAACAGTTTTTTCAAAAAGCGGAGATAAAATGAAAACATACATAATCACCGGACATGCCGGATTCATCGGCTCTCATATCACCGAGAAGCTCCTGGAGCAGGGGAATTCGGTTCTGGGAATAGACAATTTTAACGATTTTTATGATCCCCGGATCAAGAGAAAAAACGAGGAGGAGATCCGGCAAAAAGACCAAAGGGGGCTTTTCATCGGCAAGGAAGGGGATATAAGAGATTATTCTTTTTTAAACGAGGTCTTTTCATCCCTGGACGCGGTGGAAAGAGATCATATCTGCCTCATCCATATCGCCGCCATGGCGGGAGTGAGACCGTCGCTGAAAAACCCCGGGCTCTACGAGGAAGTCAATATAAAAGGGACATTGAATCTCCTGGATATGTGCAGGAAATTTAATGTCAAAAATATGATTTTTGCCTCCTCTTCGTCGGTTTACGGCAATAACAAAAAAACTCCCTTCTCCGAGGAAGATCCCGTGGATAACCCCATATCGGTTTACGCCGCGACCAAAAAAGCGGGAGAACTGCTCTGCCATACCTATTCCCACCTTTACGGCATCCGCATTATAGCCTGCCGGTTCTTCACCGTGTATGGTCCCCGTCAACGACCCGATCTGGCAATACACAAATTTATCCGCAAAATATCCCAGGGAGAAGCGATTCCCGTCTATGGCGACGGGGGCATGAAGCGGGACTATACCTACATCGACGATACTGTGGATGGAGTCCTGAAAGCTGCTGAACGACTGGAAAACCGCCAAATCCCCGTGGGGTTTGAAATCTATAACCTGGGGGAATCCAACACCGTGTCTCTCTCCTATCTGATAGAAGTAATAGAAAATAAACTGAATAAAAAGGCAATAATTGACCGCCAACCTCCCCAGCCGGGAGACGTGGAAATCACCTACGCCGACATCTCAAAAGCAAAAAAGATTCTGGGTTACTCCCCCTCCACCACCATCGAAGACGGTATAGAAAAGTTCGTGAAATGGTTTAAGGCAGAGGAACAGGATTAAAGAAGGGTGTCCGGTTCTACCGCTATCGGTTGTTATTGCCGTCATTGGCTGTTATTGCTGTCATTGATTGATATTGATAGAATATCTTGCGCCTCAGATTACGAAGCGAGTTCGGAATGACGATTTCATGCGGTTTTCCTCGAATTTGAGCGTAACTCCTGCTTTAATATCCGTTCGTAGATCTCCTCGGTTTTTCTGATATGGGAGGACTGGGAGAAGTTGTTTTTGATATGTTCTGTTCCCGCCACCGATATTTTCCTGACTTCCTCCGGAGGCAGGGAGAAATACTTTTCCATCAGTTCCGCCAGACGGACGTGATCGTCGGAGGGGAATAAAAATCCCGTTTTACCATCCAATACCAGGTATTTCAGATCGGAAATATCCGATGAAATAACGGGAACCCCGCAAGCCATAGCCTCCATGACGCCGTTGGGCAGACCTTCCCATAAAGAGGATAACACCAGCAGATCCGCCTTGACCAGTTCATCATAGACCTTCTCGGTGGTTCCCATGAATTTCACCATATCCTGTAACCGGTTTTCCCGGATATAGTCATGAAGCTGTTGATACAGGTCTTCTTTTTCCCTTCGTCCCCAGATTTCGCACTTGAATTTCTTTCTTTCTTTGAGTATATTAAGGGCTTTCAACAGACAGGGATAATTTTTTGCCTGAGTGATCCTGCCCAGGGCGATGATCTTTTTTGTCTCCCCCTCACCTGAAAAAGATTTTTTTTGGGGCAATCCTTCCATTTCTATGCCCTGATAGAGGGTCGCGATTTTTTTCCCCGGTATTTCTTTTATATATTCTTGTTCTGCGGTTCTGGAATTGACGATCATGAACCGATCCATCCAGCCCATGAGTTTTTCCGCCATGAAAAACTTTTTTGAATAGCGGGAACTCTGCAACCGGGTAATGTTGGGAATACCCGTCAGAAACCCCGCCAGTCGGCCCCAGAAGCCCGTATTGTGGGTAAAGGAGTCGATAAGGTCGATGCGGTTCTTTTTTATGAAATCCACCACTTTGAGAAGGAACAGGGGGCTTAACCGAAAGGACTTCTTTATGAGAGTGAGGGAAATATCCTTCCTGTCCAGAATTTCCCTATAGTGAATTTTATCATGATAAATCAGTATAAAGGGCCGGAACCGGTTCTTATCCAGTCCTTTCACCAGTTCCACCAGCACTCTTTCCGCTCCTCCCTGATTTAAAGAACCTATGATATAAAGAATATTTTGGGGAGATCCGTTTTTTGGCTTCATCGAGGCTGTTATTTTTTACCTTTCTTCAGGGTTTTGCTGATCTTGATAAAATAGTCCCTGAATATGAGGGCATGGCGGGTTATGTCCATATATTCATCCAGATCGGGAGTTACGGGTAGCAACTGGGACTTGCTGTTCCATAGCCGGAAGGGGGTTTTTTTATAGCGATCCACCTCTTCCTGGGTCAGTTGCCACCAGGCGGAACCGTGATTATATATCCAGATATATCGCGGACACAACTTCTGGGCCATCAGCAGTTGTTTTTCAAAATCTCCGGGGGAATACTGGGCGTCCTTATCCTCGTAGGTTTTGCCCACAGGCCATAATCCCAGAGCGATGGAACATTTTTTATCCCAGTATTTTTTATCTTCAACGCCTTTATCAAATGTTTCTTTTATTTTTTCAAATTTATCCTGCAATCGAATAGGATCTTTTACCCTGTAGCTCCTTTCGCAGCAGACCACCACTCCCTTTTCCGATTTCACCGACAGGATTCCCTGAAAGAAGGGGAGCCAGTAAACGTAAATCCTGTCGTAGGGGTTGACGCCTTCCGAGGGATAAACCTGGTAAAAATGGGCTTCGGGAAAGAGCAGCACCTCGGCATCGGGGAATTCGGCGATAATGGTCTGTTGCAGTTCGCTTCCCCGCTGACGGAAGAGTTTGTTCATTTCTTCCCGGCTTTTGTTGGCATACCGGGGATTATCCATATCCCACAGGCTGTTTCCCTTTTTACGGCTGTAGGGTTCGGTATCGATGGCGATGCCCTTGAATCCCCCTTCTCTGGCGGTTATGGCGGCATAATGGAAATAGACCAGGCATTTGAGCCAGCTGGCTTCATCGGTAATATCCAGGTCCACATTATGCCCCATGGATATTTTTATAAAATTACTGTCAATGCCATATTTTGAACATTCATCGTTCATTTCTTTCAATAAATCTATATTTTTCAGTCCATGATCGGGAGGCAGACTCCATTCGCTGATCTCTCCCAGGAGAAACCCCTTGAATCCGGTCTTCTCTCCCCAAAATTTAGCGGTCTCCTTTAATCGCAAAGGGTGCATTTTGCCGTACATCAGCAGTCGGGGAGGATATTTTTCAGGATCATAGTCAGGATAATAATCATCGGGTTTTATGGAATACTTATCTATAATATCCTTTATTTTGGCGGAATTATTTCCGTTCTTTGCCTTTTGCTCTTTTTTGGGACTGCATGAGCAATAAACGGGCAAAACCAGCAAAATCAGCAAAACTCCCACCAGAGATATTAATTTGAATCTGAATATTTTATTACTCACTTTATCATCTCCCGGTCAAGTATTTTATATATTCCGAACATATTTTATCGCTGTGAAAATCTTTTGCCCGTATCCTGCCCTTTTCCGAATATATGCGGGCGTCTTCGGGATTCAACAGGAGTCTCGTCATCTTTTCCGCCAGGGCATTCGCATCTCCTCCCGGAAAGAGCAGGCCGTATTCGTCCTTTTTCAGCACTTCTGCGTTGGCTCCCGCATTATCGGCGGCGATGACGGGAGTTCCGCAGCTCATGGCTTCCACCAGCACATTGCAGAATCCTTCCCAGAGAGATGGGAGTATAAACAGATCCGCCCTTTTGATGTAGGCATGGGGATTGTCTCTCCAGCCGATAAAACGGACGAACTCCTCTATTTGCAGTTCTCTTGCCTTCTGTTGCAGTTCTTCTTTCAGTTCCCCTTCGCCGATGATGATGTAATGCAGGGGAATCCTCTCCCGGACTTTTTTCACCGCCTCCAGAGCGATAGGGTATCCTTTCTGGATATTTAATCTGCCCACGGAAATCGCCGTCGGATTATTTTCGAAGATACTCGGAATCTCCTTATCTCCGATTGCCTCTTCCGATTGTCTTTCTATACCCTCGAAATTCACGGGGTTGTTTATTACCCGGATCTTGCTTTCGTCTATGGAAAAAACCTCCGTGAGAGAATCCTTTATTTTCTGGGATACCGCTATAATTCCGTCGGATCTGGGATAGAGAAACCGGATCATGGGAGTGAATATCATCCTCTTGAGCCGGTTACTCCCCAACAGCAAGGAGGTATCGTTTCTTTCACTGATAAAAAGCCTCTCTCCCTTTTGCCGGCTCAGAATATTCAATAAATTGCTGCGGGTTAAAAAACTGAGGGATATATCCGGTTTTATTTTTTTCTTCAGTCGGCTTACTTTATCCTTGAATCCCAAAAAACCCAGTATCTTGGAAAAGCCCGATGTTCCCTCTCTTTCCGACAGGGTATGCAGGTTGATATGGGAACCCATAGGATATTTTATTCTCTTCTCCATAAGACACAGATGAATCTCAAAAGTTTCCATGAATAGCCTATGATTTAACAAAACCGACGCGACCCTTTCCGCACCGCCGAAATCAAAGGAGTTGATCATAAAAAATAACCGGGATTTCATAAGTAAAACTCCTTCGCGGAAATTCCTGTTCAGCGGGTTTTGGTTTTCTTTTCCATGATTTCCAGGTAATATTTTTCAATTCCCTTCACCATGGTGGAGACGCCGAACATGCCCACCACCTTGTCATGGGCGTTTATGCCTATTTCTCTTGCCTTGTCGGGATTATTATACAGGAAGACGATCTTTTTCGCCATACCCTCCGGATCTCTTATGGGAACCAGGTAGCCGGTCTTGCCTTCCTCCACGATTTCACCGGAACCCCATATATCGGTGATGACGCAGGGGATCCGGGCGTACATGGCTTCCGTCAGGGCTCTTCCCAGTCCTTCATGGATGGAGGGGCGGACGAAGACGTTCATGAGCTTCAGTATTTCCGGTACGTCCTCCCGGATTCCCAGAATCTTCACGGCATCCTGCAGACCTTTCTGATTGATCCGGTTCTGAATATCCTCTCGCTGGGAACCGTCGCCGATGATGATAAATTTCGCCTTGGGAATCTCCTTGAGGACATAAGGGGCGGTTTCCACCAGATATTCATACCCCTTGGCTTTTCTGAAATGGCCCACCGCTCCTATGATGTAGTCGTCGGGGGAGAATCCCAGTTCCTTTCTTTTTTCGTCGCCTCCTTTGGCGTTGTCGATGGGGCCGTATTCGATGGCACTGTAGATGACCCGGATCTTATCCTCCTTGCAGACTCCCCGGCGGACAAAATCCTCCTTGCAACTCTGGGCTACCGATACGATGCCGTCGGTGATGCCTGCACACAGTTTCTCCAGCCACAGAAGTAGAGGGGCGGAACGGGGACGCATGACGAAATCGAAGGAAACTCCGTGAATGGTAAATACGATAACGGGAACACCGGCGAGCCAGGAGGCAAACCGACCCAGAAGTCCCGCCTTGGTGGAGTGGAGATGAACCACCTGAAACTTTTCTTTCTTTATGAGACTCCACAGATCCGCCAGGGCTTTCAGATCCGCCAGGGGAGAGATGCTGTTCTGAAGAGAGGGGATCCGATAGAAGGGGATATTATATTTCTTGCATAAATCGGGGAGTTCGTCGCCTCCGCCGCAGGCAAGAGCAACCGAAAAACGGGGATCCGCATCCCTTACCGACAGCCATGTATTTCTCTGGGCTCCCCCGAAGGGGTGGGAGCGGGTGATAACATGTAAAACTTTTATTTTATCATTTTCTTTATTCATGCAAACCTCGTGTAATAGACTATATAGTGCATATTATACTCTTTATGTCAGTTTGACAGCACCTTGAAGAAGGATTTCAGAGTCAGTTCCTTCCTGACAATGAAGAAGACGAAGATGAAGTATATTATATAAAAAGTTACCAGGGGCATGACGATCTCCATGGGGGGCTTTTTAATGTCATACCAGTAAAAGGCGATGAGTCCGGGGAGAAAAATAAGATAGGGGAACAGAATATTTTTAACTCTCAAAAATCCCACCGTACATATCAGCCAGACCATGGGCATAACCGGTACATGGTGTCGTTCTCCGCTGATCATGAGGACGATGCACAAAAACAGGTACGGCAAAACCGTCGCCAGAGGGAGCAGAAATATTCTCAGATTCTCCCGGATACAATAATAGATCCCTGCAAAAAAGAAGGGAATAAAGGCATACCAGAGGATCCGTCCCGGGTACCCCACATAATAGATATCCTCCTTGACCCCCGTCAGGTTTCTCCAGGGCATGGGGCTGAAGGTTATGCGCACGGTATTCATGATAAGCCTTTTGGGAGAAAAGATGCTCCCCATCATGGCACTGTCATTCCCTTCTCCTCCTCCGTCGCTTTCCTCCGACGCTCCCTTTTTAGCGGCGGATTTGCCTGCTTCCCGGACGAAATATTGTCCTCCCTTGAGTTTTTGATAGGCGAAAGTTCCAGCCAGATACAAGAGGGGCAGGGAGAGCAAAACTATCAGGGTAATATAGGCGATCCTCCGGGAGCGTTCTCTTGGAGCCTTGAAGACCAGGAAATAACAAAACTCCCCGAAAATAATGGCAGCTCCCAGATAAATTCGTACCGTGCAGGTATAAAGTCCGCAAAAGACCGCCAGCAGCAGATACCGTTTCCTGTTTTCTTCGGCATAAAGCAAGAAACTCCAGAAGAAGAGAGTCGCCAGAAAGGAGAGAAAAATATCCTTGTAAGCGGTCATGGAATAGAGGAGGGAATAGCTGTCCAGGGCTACCAGAAGAGAGGCGAATCGGGCGGCTTTATCCTCCAGAAAAGTCCTGGCAATCAGAAAGATCAGCACTATGTTCCAGCAACCTAACAGCAGGTTGATCATATTCATGAAAAAGATGTTAATGCCGCAAAGGTAATAGATCACCCCCACCAGCAGATTATAACCGAAATGAGTGCTCCGGACTATAAGAAAAAAATATCCCGGGTTCTTTACCAGGGTTTCCGGCGACTTACGGAGAGTATCGGCAATGAGGGAACCGGTATAGTGGTACCGGTATTCGTCATGGCCCCGGACATAGACATACTTGTAAAAGAAGCCGTTATTCCCATGAGACACGGAGTAAAAATGAGCCGTCGTCACGCATAATCCCCTGAAGAGAAGAGATATAAAAAAAAGATATAAGATAAATTTTCTTGCTTTTTCGTCTTGTACATATTTGAATATCATCCATAGTATTACCGCTATACAGAGAGAAAATAACACAAAAAAAACAAACCATCCCTGATAAATAGCCGTCAGGGATACAATTAATAATAAAATTATCGATGCAACCAATATTATTTTATGCTTTAATTTCATCTTTTAATTTACGGAACCGGTTTAAAATATTATAGGCATATTCCACATAAAAAACCACCGTGATACCCACCACTAGGGAGAAGATAAGGTTGACCCCGATGGCAAAAGGAATATTTTGCAGGGGAGCATCGGGAACCACCGCCGGGTCCAGCACCTGGACGTCGGTGCTTTCCTTTTCCTCTTCCATCCTGGCTCTTTCGTATTCCTGTTCCAGCATCTGCAGGAGGGCTTCGTTGATTCTTATGTCCCGGTTGAGTCGGTTATAGGTCAACTGGAGGCCGGGATATTTCTGAAGTTGTTCTTCCGACTGGGACATCATTTTCTCCAGGGAATCCCGCTGGGAGGAAAGAGAGAGAAATTCCACCTCGGCGGCAAGAATCTGGGGATTGAGATTCTGTTCCACCTGTTTGGCATATCCGGTTATCTGTTCTTCGATTTTTTTCCTGACTTCCTCTATTTCTTTTCTCATTTTTATCACATCGGGATGTTCCTCGGTCTTATTGTTCAATTCCCCTTTAAGATCGATTTCCAGACGGGTCAGCTGGGTGCTTAACTGGGAAATAACGGGATCATCCATGAGTAGACGTTCATTGAGTTCTTCCGATGCCAGGCCCGTCTTCTGTTTATATTTTTCCTTGAGGGCGTCCAGTTTTTCTTTTGCCCTTTGTACTTCGGATTCGGTCATGGAATAGTATAGTTTAATTTGAGCATAACTGTCTATTTCCGCCTGGAGTTCCTTGTCCACCTGAACCACCTTTTTGGTGTTTTCGAAGGCAGCCATGCGGTATTCGGCGTCATTGAGAATTTTTTTCACTTTCTCTTTCTGTTGTTCCAGATGAATCCGCTTGCTTTTGGCTGCCGTCAGAACCGCGATTTTGGAGAAATTTCTGTATTCCTCCACGTAAAAATCCGCCACTTCCTTGCATAGTTGGGGATCATAGCTATCCACCACGACTTCCATCACATTATAGGGAGTATTTTGCAAAACTATATATTTATTCAATCGCTCTCTTGCCTGAACCATGCTGCTGGGTTTACCGTCTCTGGCAAACAGTCGGTCGCCGAATTTCTTTATCACCTTATCCTTCATGGTTCTGCTGTCCAGAATAGCCAGGGTATAATCCTGAAGGGTGGGCTGCAGTCCCTGGGAAATCTGGCTTAATGCCTGGGTTCCCATACTCATGGCATCTTCTTCGCCTCCCGACAGGGCCAGGTTGGAAAGATTGTAGGTTATCGAGGTATTGTCCAGCACCGGGAAATAGATGGAACTGCGGGCCTGAAATTTCTTACCGGTGGTCGAGTTGGCATTTATGATGGTCATGATGGTGGTGGGAAGAAACAGGACAAGAAAAAGCGGTATAAATACCCATTTTCTCCTCCACAGAATATCCACCCAGTATTCCAGATCCAGGCGGTCAAGAGGAGCCCGGTTATGGGGAGGGTTTGAAGAATTGGTAATTTTTTCCGATTCCAAAGTTCTATACCTCCCGCTTTTTGATCTGCCGGGCGGCAATAGTCAGTTTATCGCCCAACCACGCCACAAGGAATGCCGCAAACAGACCCAGAAATCCGAATACCAGCAGATATACCCGATATACGGGGCGGGAGCGGATGTCGGGAGGAACCGCCCGATCCAGAATCTGGATCTCCGCTTCGCTCTTGGCTTCTTCCCCCAGGGCTTTCTGTAGTTCCATTTCCATGAGGGCGTATATCTTTTCCTTTATGAGAACATCTCTCTGGAGTCTCCGGAAGGAGAAGGAAATATCGGGAAGTTCTTCAAACTTCTTTTCCATATCATTGACCACGTTGGTCAGGGCTTTGCTTTTTGCCTGTTGGGCCAGGGTTTCGGCGTAGGTGTCGATGAGGAGAGGATCCGTATCATTATTTACCCCCTGCAGGTAGGAAGTGAGCCGGTCTTTCAGTAATCCTCTCAAAGACTCCAACTCCTGTCGGGAGTTTTGAATTTTGGGGTTGTCCTCGGTCAGGGTCTGCATATCCTTGGCCAGGGACATCTCCTTGAGGACGATCTCGTTATATATTTCCTGAACCTCGGGAGAGTTCACCAAGGGAGGAAGATTCAGGTTCTGAATGGACATTTCCTGCCGTTCCGTTACCTTGCCCTTCATGGTATTAAGCCGGGTCAGGGATTCTTCCGCACTTACCTGGGACACGATGGCCATTCCCTTGACCTGGGCGTAGAAATCCATCATCGACCGCAATTCGGTCTGGGGTTCCACCACATTTTTGCTTTCCTGAAAGGCCAGCAGTTTGGTTTCGTCCAGTTCCAGTTCCTTTTTCACCTTATCTCTCTGTTCCTGGATATGAATCCGGTACTGTTTGGCATTGCTGAGCACCGAACCCTGGGCGAACTCGGTATATTTATCCACATAAAAATTCGCCACATCGGCAGATAGTTGAGGATCCCTGGTTTCCACCTTTACCATCACCACATGGTTTGGGTCAAGAGATACTTCTACAATATTGGAGATTTCCTGCAATTTCTCCACCCTGGTGGCTTTTTTAGCCCATTTTTCATCGAAGAGTTTATCTCCGAATTTATCTATCACCGCCTGGGATACCAGATTGCTCTGTAGGATGGATACGGCATAATTATTGATGCTCCCTCCGCCGCCCAGTCCCAGGCTCCCCAGTAGTCCGCTCCCTCCGCTGGAAGTGGGGAAAAAGAAAGAGGCGGTGGCTTCGAAGAAGGGAGGGGCGGTGAAGGTATATACGGCACCGCCTATAAATACCAAAAAAAAGACCGTTAGAAGAACTATCCGGTGCTGATAGATATACTTGAGGAAGTTCACCATGAAATCTTCTTCTTCACGGTTATCCCGTTTCTTTTCCGTATTTATTTTGTCTTTTTCTTCGGTTTTTTCTTTCCTCTTGTCGCCGGAGCGGTCTTTTTCTTCACTGACGCCTTTACTGTCATTGATATTATTATCGTTTTTATCTTCCATACAAACCTCATCAGGATGTTAATAAAAAGCCGTTTCCCTTATGTCCTTTATTCGGGCATGGCATTTTCGTTGATATAATATCTTAGTTTAAACATATAGGTCTTGCCGGGATCTTTTACACTGGAGGTGGGGGGATACCGATCCGGATAATCTTTATCCATATAGTCCAGATATTCGCTGACCAGATCTTTTCCCTGACCTATCTCGTAATGGCCATAGACTTTTTCCTTGGGAATCTTATATTGTTTCATCAGCCACTTTACCAGTTGATAACTGGCTTTCACCTGTTTGGCGTTGCCCAAGAGTTCCGATTCGTTCTGGGCGATCATCTCCACCGATATGGCCACGTGGTTCACTCCGTAGGCGCTGATGGCTTTTCTTTCCACGGGCATCCACTGATATATGCCGCCGTCTTTATCGATAACGAAATGGCAGGAAAAATGTCGTGTCCCCTCGGAGGAAGCCTTGCCGTTGACATACGTGTACCACAACTGAGAAAGGCTGGATGTACCCGAATAGTGCATGACGATGAGTTTAGGCTGAAGAACCAGATTGTTGGCATGGTAATAATCGCTGAAATATTGCTTGTATTCGTCCTCCCACTGGGTATAGGGGAGATATTTCTTTACAATCGTGGGACCCCCTGTGCTGCTGCCGCTGCTGCCTCCCGCGGGGGGAACCGTGGGATGACCCGACGATGTGGATGACGACGTGGATGAAGTCCCGCTCCCCTTATTGGAATAATTGGGGGTGGTGGGATTCTGCTTCATCATGTTTTCCACATCTTTGTTGGTGTAGGTGCCGCCCCCCTGATTCTGCTGGGCCGCCTTCACATCCTCATTGTTCAGGGTGGTGCCGTAGCTCAAACCGGACAAAACCGGAAATAAAGCCAATATCAGAATACCTATATAAAAAATATACCTTTTCATAAAACAACACTCCCGTAAACTTCAGGCTTGTCTGTTATAATCAAGGTAAAGACAGACAAGCCTCTTTTGATTCCCTTACCTTATACCAGCCCTTTTCCTTCCGTCTCCAGGGCTTCCAGTTCTTCTTCCGACAGTCCCATATAGTGGCCGATCTCGTGGAAGAGGGTGAGACGTATCTGTTCCCGCAGTCGCTGACGGTCTCCCCGGCAGTACTTTCTCAGATTCCGTTCATACAGGAATATCCGGTCGGGGAAGGACATGGAGTAGTTCTGTAAAAGATACCCCGATCCTCTGCGGGTTATGGGGATTCCCACATATAAACCCAACAGGAGATCTCTCCGGTTCTTCTTTTCCTGCCCGTGATAAAATTCATCGGCTTCCTCGCCGGGGTAGTCCAGCACCGATACTTCCACATTGTCCAACACCGAGCGGAACTCCGGGGGCAGATCCGATATACCCTGCCGGACTGTTTCCATGAACTCATCGCCGGAAATTGTAGGATTTTTTCTCATCTTATTCCTCATTTCCTCCCTTATAGAATTTTAAGGAAGGCATAGGAGATTAAAGGGATAATTTACCGTTTCTTTCCTTAAATACTATATACTCCTGAATTCCCTCATTTTTTCTTTCCGATAATCATTTCGATGGCTGAGGAGATGTCCACCAGTTGCAGTACCGTCTTGAGGGTCCGGTTGGAGGAGGATTCGGCCTGTTTGGCGGTTTTGGTAACATTCTGGATGGAGCTGTTCAGTTGTCCTATGGCGGTGGTCTGTTGGCGGGTGGAGTTTTCGATTTCCAGGATGGTTTCCTTCCGTTGCTCCACCAGTTTGATGATCTCCTCCAGATTCTTGAATACGTCTTCCATGTAGATTATTCCCTCGTCCACGGTCTTGATCCCTTCCTCGGTTACCATTATGGTGGTGGAGGAGGTCTGATGGATGTCGTCGATGAGGGTGCGGATCTCCTTGGTGGATTCCACGGCTTTTTCCGCCAGTTTGCGGATCTCGTCGGCCACCACGGCGAACCGTTTGCCCGATTCTCCCGCTCCCGCCGCTTCGATGGTGGCGTTGAGGGACAGCAGGTTGGTCTGTTCCGACAGTTCGTTGATGATGTTCAGCACTCCGCTGATATGCTGCAGTTTTTGCCCCAGATCCAGCATGTGCCGGGCGATGATCTGAACCCTGTCCTTGATTTTCTTTACTCCCTTCTGGGAGCGCTCCAGGGTGATGCTTCCTTTCTCGCATTCGCTGGAGGTTTTCTGGGAGAATTTGGTCAGTTCGTTGGCGTTTCCCTGGATCTGATGGGAGGCTACCAGCAGGTTCCGGATGGTTCCGCCGATCTCGGTGGTGGTGGTGGTCAGCTGCACCGACCCTGCCAGTTGATCGTTGGCCGCCCGTTCCAGCTCGCCGATGCCTCCGGACAGGGAATCCACCGAATTTCTCAGGGTCCGGGATATGTCCACCATGACCAGAAATCCCAGAATGGCAGAAAACAATATTCCCAGAAAACTGGCCCGGAAGATGGTCTGGGTGGCGTTTTCCCCCATGGTCTGGTTCCGGAGTTTCTGGCTTTCCATGATGTTGCTCTTCATCCGGACGTAATCGCTCAATTGGGCGAAACTCTCATTAAATAGGGTTCTTCCTGCTGTTCCCGACACAACTCTGGCCTGTCCGTCCTGCCAGTTTAATTTTAAATTTCTCACTTCCTTGTTTATTTTAATCCATTCCTGCAAATCTTTTTGAAATTTTTTTAAAAATTCCCGATCCTGCCGATTCCCCTCCTCGGACACCAGCCGGTTCACTTCCGATTCTATGCGGGTTATCAATTCCTGAAGCTTTTGTTCATAAAGGGTTACTTCTTCCGGAGTTTTGGAGAGGATCATATTTTTCTCCTCCCGGTGTGCCATCAGCATGTCCTGGCTGATTTTATTGGCAAGAATAATCCGGGAGAAGGAGACGTCCATGATCTCGTTGGTATTTTCCACCATCTGGTACATGGTTCCGTTGGAATAGAAGGCGATAAGCACCAGAGTCCCGATGCAGAGAAAATAAATGAAGAAAAACTTGATTTTTATGTTAATCCGTCGCCATACACCGGGTTCGCCTCCGACTTCCCATTTCTCATCCTTTTGAGCCATTCTGCTTCCCCTCCGACTTCTTGTCCTGAAAATACCTGTAAAACATGTCGTCATGAAGAATCTTTTCTATGTCCGGGATCGATATATCACCTTGCTTTTGACGAAGGACTCCCTTAAAGAATTCTCCTCCGGGTTTTGTCAGGATCTTTTCTTTTTCCACCCTTATGACTCCTTTAATCCTTTCCACCGATAACCCCACCGTATAGGGAATATTTTTGGTTATAACCACATGGGGGGAAATTTTCTGGGGTAATTCCAGTTTGAACAGGCGGTGGAGGCGAATTATCGAGAATATCTCTCCGTTTTTTTCCCCTATTCCCGCAATGGCCCTGGGCAAAGACGGAATTGGGGTTATATGTTGCAGCACGGCGGCTTCTCTTATATCCTCCAGATCCAGGGCAAAGGAGGTATTGCCCAGAACCACCGACATATACATCTTTTTTTCATCCTGCGTCTTCTTCTGTTGAGGAGTCGATTTGTTTCCGGATTCACTCTTTTTTGCGTCAAACAGTTCCTCTATCCGCCGTCTCCGAGTTTCCGTCAGCAGATCCTCCCTGCTTACAAGAAGGGTTTCACGGCTGGCAAGGGAGATTCCCCTCACGCAGTCCACCGACAGTCCCAGGGGAAGGGGAGAATTCCTGATGATAAGTATCCGGTTTATACAGGGTTGTGCAGCGGACTCGTTTTTGTTCAGTAATTGATTTAATCTAATTTTTTCCTCCCTTTGACTGTTATCCCCTTCCTCTGCCGGGATATTCTCTTTAACAGGGGAAAAAATATCAAGTTCATGGGAGTTCAATACCGGAATCCTCATTCCCTCCCACAAGAGATCTCCCTTGATATAGCCGTCTTCCCGTGATGGGGATTTCAGAGGAATTATTTTTTCATTTGAAATTCCTTCAAGATCTTCCGGCTTAACCCCCCACTCCCTGCCGTTGACGGAGAAAATCAGGTATCTTCCGGATTCTTCACTCATACTCTCCTCTTCAGTCATCCCGGACTTGTTTCGGGATCCCATAACCACTGCATAGATTTCACACTTAAATTCTAACAAAAGCAATAAACAGATTCAATACACAAATTTTAACGTTTTGGTAAGGTTTTAGTAACCGGCATGGGCTTCTCCTGAAAATAAAACAGGATTGACTTGAAAAGACGTTCACGGATTGGTTATAAGGGAGAGGTATTTTCCTTTACTTTCTATTATGAGGTTTTTTTCCTGTAATTCATGCAATACCGAAGGGGTTTGATTTTCGGAGATCCCGCTGTTATTGAAGGACAGTTCCTTTATTATTCCTTCCATAGTCCGTTCCCGGCGGGATACGGTTTTTATTATTTCATACTCTATCGGGGAGAGGGGGATGACTGTCGGTTTTCGCGGGGTGGTTCTGCCGTCTTTGACTATGATAGGATTGTTTCCCGAAAGGGAATCAGACCGGGGTTTATCCAGGGTCAGGAAGGGGGGGATGGAGGAAGAGCTCCACAACTGTTGCCATTTTTGTATGGTTTTCACCGTTTCCCGGAGGAGGGAGAAAGACTCCGTGTCCACCGGGTAATCGGCGGTGAAGTTGTAGGCCAGTTTTTGCATATCCGCGTTGGGGGGGTATATATATTTATAAAAGGGATCCGGTTTCATTTCCTGAAAAAAGTAGTCTTCGGGATGGGTCTGGTAGTGGGAGAACCTTACCAGGGCCAGATCCATGGGGAAGGGGGGATCCAGGTGAAAGATCCTCTTTATGATATTCAGTTGTTCTTCCAGATCTTCTTTTTGCGTGTCGGGGAGTCCGAAGATCAGGTTGTAGGAGACCCGGATTCCCAGTTCCCTGCACCATTTGAGGAAGAGGATGTTGTTGAACAGCGATACTCCCTTGTTCATTTTCTTCAGCAGGGTTTCTCCCAGGGCTTCGATGCCGGGCTGAATAAGATTCACTCCACCTCTTCTGAGCAGTTCCGCGTGTTCTCTCTTCATACCGGTTCTGACCTCTATGAAGGGGATGTCGCATTTTTTTTCTTCCAGGTGGGGGAAGACGTCCTCAATCACCGATGGAATCACCGCCGAGTCCACCATATAGAAGGAACGGGAGGAGTATTTATTAATTTGCTGATCTGTTTCTTCTATAATCCGCTCTTTGGATTTTCTCCGGTATTTTTCTCCGGGATAGAAGGCGCAGAATTTGCACGGATTTTTTTCGCCCCAGGGACATCCCCTGGCCGTTTCTATGGGGATATACCGCTTAAAGAGGAATTTCAGGTTATAGGGCATTTGCTGATATTTTTGAAAGTAGGTTAAATATTCAGGAACGGGAGATTGGTTTATATCTTCCAATACCGAGAGGGAATCGGGTGAATATCCCCTATAAAAGACGCCCGGCAATTCCACCGTCAACCCTTCTTCTATTGCTTTCAAGAGAGGGACGAATACCGGTTCGGCATCGCCCACGACGAAATAATCGGATTGAGGAAAAATATTCAGCATTTCTTTGACGCTTTCCCGGTGTATCTGGGACAAAGCTCCTCCGAAGATGGTTTTTATGAGGGGTTTTTTTTGTTTTATTTTTTCCGCCAGTCTCATGGATGAGTTAATTTGAGGGAAACTGAGGGTAAAAGCCGCCGCCCCGTATTCCCCCCAGGGGATGGAGTCGGCCAGTTCATCAATGAAAGCGGGGATGATTTCCTCTTTCACCTTCATCATATCTTCATGGGAGAGTCCCTGAGCCTGAGAAAAACTTTTTACCCGCAGTAAGGCGTCTCCTTTTAGCGGTGAATTTATGGTAGAAAAAAGCCATTCTCCCACCAGCGCGGGGAGTCGGGAATTGTAGAAAGAGTGGAGTCCCACCTGTTTCAACCTGATAAAAAAGTCTATATTAAAATAAAAGACTTCCGCCGAAATATTTGCCTCATCAGTTAACGCCTTTAATATTCCCATCTGGATAGAAGCCCCCTCCGCAGGAGAGAAGGGCATGTTGATAATAGCAACTTTAAAAGATGAGGGCATATAAAAGATTCCTTATGGGAGGTATATCCAGAGTGGTTCCGGCAGGAACCGGGGTTTTGTTGAATATGGGCAGGACATGGAATACAAAAAGAAGCGACAGGATGATGAGAAGCAGAATGAGGACCAGTGTTACCAGAATTTTATTGCGGGATTTTATTTTATTCATCCGCTTTATTTCCTCGTAGGTTTCACGGGCTATTCTGAGATTCTCCTCTCTCTCCTCGACTTCCTCGTCTCTCTCCGGATTTTCGCTTTTTTCTTCTCCTTCTATGAGGGCGGTCTTGAAGAATTCCAGGTCAAACTTGATGTCTTTAACCCTCATGTATCGTTCGTTTTTATGTTTTGCCAGCATTTTTTGAAATATTTTAAGAATACCCCTGGGAATATCCTTGCGGTAGTTGGACAGGGGCGGAAAGGTGAAGGGTTCCCGCTTTGAAGGGTGTTCCCCGGAGAGTAGGTAGTGAAAAACCGCTCCCAGGCTGAAAATATCGGCAGAGGAGTCGATTTCCCCTTCAACGCATTCCGGGGCGGAAAAATAGTTGATGTTGTTGAGGGCAAGTTCCTTATCTTTGGACAACAGGGTTTTTTCGGTGCTGAAGTCCACTATATGCAGGTTGTCCTTTTCGTCCAGAATAAGGTTTTCCGGTTTTATGTCCCGATGAAGCATCCCCTGGGAGTGGTAATAGTCCAGCAGATCCAGAGCCTGGGTCAGCAGTTGAAAGAAGTCGCTCTTATCCATCTGTCCTCCGGGGCAGTCCTGGAGGATCTCGCTCAGATTTTCGCCCACAACGTATTCCATGATGACATAATAGCAATCCTGTTCGGCGAAGAACTCGAAGATTCTGGGGATACCGGTGAATTTCAGAGAGATAAGCCGTTCAATCTCCTGATTTATATGATCCTGAAACAGTTCGGGAGGAATAAATATCTCCTTGACTGCCACAGCCCGATTTTCTTTCATGTCTTCCGCCAGATATACTCTGGAAATCTGTCCCTCTCCCAGAATATCGTGGATCACGAAGCGATCCTTTTGAATGGAATGAGGAATGGTATCGGGACGATGTTCAATCAGCAGGGTTTCCTGGGCAACCTGGACGTTCAGATTCTCTCCGCAACCGGAACAGAAGTTGGAGCCTTCGGGATTATCAAAATCGCAAACCTGACACTTCATCCTGTCACCCCAATCTTGAAATAATAAAAGAAAAGCATCACACCCCCGGAATTAACAACAAAAAAACTACCCGTCGCAAATCTTTCTCTTCTCGATGAATACCCTTTATCCTCTTTTAAATCGGATATTTTTATCTCACTTCAACTTTATCGCCGCGATTTTCGCCCCTATGGGTGGGAGAAAGGGGAAATTCCATGATAACAGATATTTTTTATCTCGCTTCGCTCTTATCGCTGTCGGTTTTCCCGGTATGGAGAGGGGGGAGGAGGAATTCCATGAAGAAGGTCATGCCTTGGTTTTCGCCGTCGCTGTGGGCGTAGATGGTTCCTCCGTGGGCTTCCACGATTTTTTTGACGATGCAGAGTCCGAAGCCGGAACCCAGGGATTTATTGAGAGTGAAGCCGGGATAAAATATTTTGTCTATGAACTGTTGATCCAGTCCCTTGCCGTTATCTCTGACATATACCAGAATGCTGTTTTCTTTTTTCTTATAGCCCACTTCTATCTTCAGGGTTTCTTTATGGGGATCCCGGTATTTGAAGGCGTTGTCCATGAGATTGGTGAAGACCTGTCCTATGCGCACAGGGTCTCCGTAGATCCGGGGGATATCATAAGGGATGGTCAATTCGGCTTTTACTTCCGATTTAACTTTCTGGGTTACGAAGAGGCTTTTAATGAATACCAGCAGTTCCACGTCTTCTTTCTGTTCGATGACGGTTCCCGCCCTGGACATTTTCAGCAGCTGGTTGATAAAGGCGCTCATGGATTCCAGGCTGTTGTTTATCTTATCAAAGTGGATGTGGAATTTCTCCGGATCGTCTTTGATGAACAGCAGGTAGGATTTCATTATGGTCAGGGGGTTTTGCAGATCGTGGCTTACAATGTACACAAAATCATTCAATTCCCTTATTTTTTTCTTTAATTTCTCTTCCAGTTCCCTGGTGGAACTTATATCCCGGAGGATTCCCACCAGCAGTTTCTCCCCCGTACGGGGATCCCGGAACACGGCTTTTTTGGTATGGATGACGTAAGTTTTTCCTCCCGCATCGGTGATGGTTTCGGTGTTTTCGTTTTCCCCCTCGGAGGTGAAAGCCTCTTCGTCTTTTTCCCAGAAGATTTCCGCCTCTTCCTCGGGAAAGAAGTCGAAGTCCGATTTCCCCATCATGCTTTCCCTGGAGTGTCCCACCATCCGGCACAGGGCGTCATTGAGGAGGATCCACCGGTGTTGTTCGTCTTTGACGAAAATGGGATCCGGTATCCGGTTAATGAGCTTTTGCAAAAATTCCTCGGAAGATTTCAGTTGTTCTTCCATTTTTTTTAAGCGGGTCATATCGTGGGCAATCCCCAGCATGGCGGTATTCTTCTTTTCAGCCGTGAACCGTTTCAGCGACTCCATCAGAGGAAAAGGATCGTCGGATTTTAACACATAGTCCGATACTCCCGCCAGAAAGCACTGACGAATCGCTTCCGGTTCCCTGCAGGTGCTGTGGACGATGACGGGCATACAAGGAAACCGGTTTTTTACGGTCTTTATCAGTTCCTCTGCCGTCATTTGGGGAAAACGGTATTCGCATACCAGCAGACCGAAATTTTCACTTTCAAGTTTTTCCGGGACTTTATCAGGATCCGTCAGGCAGACGAAAACGAACTCCTCATTTTTATCCGAAAAGGAAACAAAAGGATCCACATATAAAACTAACCGCCCGTTGTTTGCCATAAAATCTCCCCTGATTTTGATCCGAAAATTCCGGTTTTCATTCGATACCGGAGGGGGTATTACCAACAGCCCGACATCCTGAAAATAACACAAACAGCCCAAAATATTTGTTAAAATTCCGGGTTGTCTTTTTTATTATCTGTTATTCCTCTGCCGGTCTTTTTTCTGGAGTGTCATGGACATTTTGAGGAGGGATTCGTCGTCAATGGAGGTGGAGGATATATTGGCTTGAGTAACCGCCTCCCAGATCTCGGAACGATAAATTTTCACATCGGGGGGAGCTTCGATTCCGATACTGACGTGTTCGCCCCGGACGTCCAGAACGGTGATTTTTATCTGACCGTCTCCTAGCATGATGGATTCGTTGATTTTTCTTGTAAGAACCAGCATTAAAGATTACCTTTCAGTGGAAGCTCCGTCTTCACCTGCACCAGAATTTTCTACTTCCTGAGTCTTTATAATTTCGATTATGGAATATTCTTTTCCTGCAGAACCGTGTCTCATAAATAAATTCATATCAAAATTTTCCAGAATCGTATCCGAGGGAGAACCCAACAGATACAGGAAAAACCGTCTTCCCCTGGGGTGGAGTTTTTTTGCTCCGTCTCCGTCTTGCAGCACTATGGTGGGCAGAGCCGAGGCGTATCTCATGGTCATGCAGTCCACCATATTTTCCGTTACCATCACGCATCCTTCGGGCATTTTGGTTCTGAGATCCTTCATGATATTGAAATAGTAGCTCTCTGGAGTCGCTGCTTCATAGAAACTTTTGAAATAAAAACTGGAAAATATGATAATCACTATAAAGACCAGGCTCAGGACTTTTCGCCAGGGGCTTTTCCGCAGCAGATCCCACAGGACGAAGCAGCCGTAGCCGGCGCATAGCAGGAAGGGGAAATAGACATGCAGTGAAAACCGGAAGGAGTCGTAGCCGTAGCAGCTGCAGAAGTCGCCGAAGGGGAAAACGGAAAGCAACAGATAGAAAAAGAAAGTCCAGACTAAAAAGAGCCATCCCATAGGGGGGGAATCTTTTCTTATGGTCAGAAATCCCCATCCCGCCAGGAAGAAAACCGTCAGAATCCAGGGATGGACCAGGTTGTAGCCGCCGAAGAAAAACAGATTGAATTTCAGGTTGGCGAAGAAATTATCCATGGGAGTATAAAACTGGGGACGGGCTTCTATCTGAAACACTTCCGCCCTTTCGGGGTCCATCCTGCCTCCCTGCATCACCATAAGAGAAAGACCGATATATAATATGAGGATCAGGGCGATTATTATCTTAAAAGACAGTCGCACTTTGAATCCGGTGCGGTAAAGGACGGGAATCAGCAAAAGAGTATAGAGTATATTCTCCGGTCTTCCGTGAATCGCCAGTGCCAGAGCCAAACCGCAGGTTAAGAAAAGGGAATTCTCCCCCTCCCGGTAGTAGAAAAACAGGAACATCAGATATATCCACAGGAAGAAGGTTGAGGCGATCTCCGGCGATGCACAGCCCGTCAGTTTGATCACCACCGGCAGACATGCCCACATCAATGCTGAAAACAGACCGGCGATCTCACCGCAATCCTCGGCGAATGCCGGTTCCTGGCTTCCCTCTTTTTTAGATGAAAATAAAAAGTATCCGGCGAAAAACACTATTATAGTGGAAAAGCATGATAAATAAAGTGAAAGATCCGACGCCATGTGGTACCGGGGATTCAGAGTGGTTTTGAATATAAAGGACAAAACCACCGCCCACAGCTGGGGATAGGGAGGGATTATCTGATAACTCTCCATTCTCAAAGGAGGATAGCCCGTTTCCATGTAGGGGGATGTTACGCCGGTCTTGGACATATTCTCGGCGATTCCCATATAAAGAAACTCGTCGTAAAATACCTGGGGATAGAAAGGGGACAGCAATAATCTCAAGCCTATACCTATAATTACTATAATAATCAATTTATAATAAGTGTATCGGGATATGCTTGTAAATACTTTCCGGTGTTTCCATAAAGTAAAACCCATGCTGACCAGAAAACCCGCCAGCAGCAATAACATCATGGGATAATATATCAGACAGGTATATATTTCATTCATATCTTTTTATCTGCTATTCCTTTCAGCCTTTACCCGTAAACAGATTGATTCCCGCTCTCAACTTCCTTACCAGATCCCCGGCGGAAGTCAGACGGGATAAAGATTTTATTATATAGCGGGGACTAAAATAAAAGTCTTTATAAGTTTTTAATATAATTTTTTCCAGTTCTTCCCTTTTCAGGTGTTCCTCCCAGTAGAGAACCCGGAAATCCCCGTGAGGGTTGCGGGCGAATTCTTTCCAGTAATCATATTTTATGATTTTCCGTTCCAGAGCCTCATTATAAAGGGGAGTGTGGGGTAAGGGCATGGTGATGGAAAAATGGACATAATCGGGATTCAACAAACGGGCGAACCGGAGGGTCTCTTCGATTTCTTCCAGGGTTTCTCCCGGATTTCCTATCATAAAATCGGCGTATGTGGTGATTCCCGCAGAACCGCACATCTTCAGGGCTTTGACGGCGGTCTCTTTTTTGAATCCCTTTTTCAGTATGGAAAGAACCCGTTCCGAGCCTGACTCCACGCCGAACTGGATCCTCTGGCAACCGGCATTTTTCATCTCTTTTAACATTTCCATATCCACCAGATCAACCCTTGCCCGGATATCCCAGTAAATGCGGATATTTTCCTCCCTTATGAGGCGACAGAATTCCAGAACCCGCTTCCTGTCCAGGGTAAAAGTCTCGTCAAAAAAGAAATATTCCCGTATTCCCAACGAAATTCCCTCTTTTATTTCTTTTATTATATTTTCCACACTCCTGAAACGGGGCGTCTTACCTCCGGCGGTATGACAGAAAGTACACTGAAAGGGACAACCCCGGCTCCCCATGATAGTGGTGGATGGCGGATGGGTACTCACCACCGAGGAATATTTTTTATATGGGGTAAGAGTCCGGTCAGGATGGGGTATTTCATTCAGATTTTGGTGAATATAAGGAAGAAGGGAGGGAGATTTTTGAATATCATATCCGGATTTACTCAAAACACCGGGTATATCCGTGATAGAGGGTTTTTCTTCCTGCTTCTCTTCTTCATCCCTTTTGGTTTCTATCGATTTCAACAGACGTAAAAGGGGTTCCTCTCCTTCACCCGCTACTACATAGTCCACTTCAGGAAAGGCGATGGTCTCCAGGGGGAATATGGTGGCATGGGGACCTCCCACCACCACCGTAATAGCGGGATCTACTTCTTTTGCAATCTGGGCGGTATCCAGAACATCCAATAAAGCCAGGGTAACGGCGGAGATACCCACCATATCGGGTTTTTCTTTTTTTATAATATCCCGGATCTCTTCCGGGGACAGATCTTCCAGCAGGGCATCCAGGATTTTGACGTCATAATCCGCCTTCCTCTTCAAAAAAGTCCCGATAGATAAAAGACCCAGAGGAGGCAGATGTCCCACTCCTTTTTGAACTTTTTTCATATAGCCCGGCGATAAAATATTCCTGTGGTTGGGGGAAATCAAAAGCACTTTCATATCAAAACCATCATAATCAAAACCAAACTACTTTCGGCAAAGGGGTTCCCATTCTGTAGGAGGCTTCTCCAGAAGCCGATATTATAAATCCACACAGGAAGTGAAATCGGGGTCTGGAGACCCCTCCTACAATTGGTAACAGACTAATCGAAAGCATCTTACCATATCAAAATTACCTTCATACCCAGATCAATATAACATAAACCGCCAAATTTCAAGTGGAGAACCGATGTCTGGCAAGAAGCGGATAATAATTTTAAAAAAAGGCTTTAGCTGTTATCAGCCAAAGCCTTTAAAGAGTGGTTTCGTAAGTGGCTCCGTGATAACCGTTGAGATTCAGGAGCCGATATTAACGCAGGACTTACGCCATTTTATATCAAAACCCAGATTTCATGCCGATTGCCAGAGATCCTGAAACAAAGCCTGTCCTGAACTGGTTTCAGGATTCGGGAGCGACTTCCGGTAAGGAATTTTCCGTACCGGTGGAACTATACTGGGGGTAGAAATTAAAGGCCATGTATCTGCCGTCCCAGGAAAGGGAAGGGAAGTAGGAATAACCCTGAAGAGGATCTCCGTTGTCGTCCAGGGATTCCAGAGTGGTGTCGCCGGTGAAATTGTTGTGAATAAAAGTCTGGAAGGAGCCGCTGCCTGCCGGATTGTCCAGGTTGGTGGCAAGAGAAGTAAAGGATACCAGGGAACCGGGAGCCAGAGGCATCACTATGTCGTATTGAGTGGTCTCGCCGTCGAAAATCGCCACTCCGCCGGTATGGGGGTAGTATTCTTCCTTGTCGGCGGTAATCTGGTATTCTCCCGGAGGAATCTCCTCGATGAGATAGGATCCGTCGGAACCGCTCTCCACGGAAACGCCGTTGACCGTAACGGTAACTCCGGCGATGGGCAAGGGATTGCGGGTACTGGTCAGAACTTTTCCCTCAACGGCACCGGGGGTTATCTCCACACCGGGGTCTCTGGGACTGGAACTGCTGTCTCCCGCACTGGCGGTACATCCGGCAACCAGCAGGAACATGGCGGCAAAAATTGCAACTACCGCCATAAGTTTATAAAAAGTGTAATTCTTCATTGAAACATCTCCCCGAAAATTCTGTTTGATTATGAAAATCATTTTTAGCCTCAGATAGACTATCTGGCTATGCCGGTAACTTGATTGAACGATATTAGGACATAACCGGTGTGATTTATTGTTTTTTTTGATTTTGATTATCATAATCAAAATATTGGTATATAACCTTCGGTATGAGAGTAAGGTTCCCGAAAGTCTAAAAAAAATCCCCCGAAAGGGAAAAAAATTTCTTTCATCCCCAGGAAGACAGACCAATAAAGAAGGTGAGAGTCAGAAATGATAGAAAGTATAAAATGGCATTTCGGAAAGAGGGTAAAAAAAGGAGGAAATCGTATGAGCAAGGTATTCAAAAGGGTTTTACGGAGTGCAAAAACCGTATCGCTGGCGTTGACGATTTTTGTGATTTTATGTATGACGGGGATGGTTTTCGCAGCGGGCGAGGTGAATAAACCCAGTCAGACCATCAAGGAGACCAACGTGATTCTGGCGGTGGCATTTTCTCCCGATAACCGGTATATCGCCGCAGGAGGATGGGACAAGGTGATCCGGCTTTATGACGCGGATACCGGCAAACTGCTATACGAACTGACCGGGCATAACGGATTTATAACCTCGTTGGAATTTTCTCCCGATTCGACGAAGCTTCTTTCCGGTTCCATGGACTTCACTGCAAAAATGTGGGATGTGGAAACGGGAGAACTTCTGACCACTTTTAAAGGACATACCAATAATGTGCGGGCGGTTGCCTTTTCTCAGGACGGCAAGTGGGTGGCGACAGGATCCTCGGATCAGAGTGCAAAACTCTGGAATGCCAAAACAGGGCAGTTATTGAAAACTTTTCCAAGACATGGCGATTCTTTAACTTCTGTGGATCTGTCTCCTTCGGGCAAATATCTGGCGGCGGGTTCCCGTAACCACAGCCTCAAAATATGGGATACCGGATCGGGAGAACTCCTTTACGATCTTAAAGGACACAATTTTCCCGTTCTCTGCCTGAAATTCACTCCCGACGGCGAGAAACTGGTCTCCGGCGACGGCAATGAAACGGTGCTTATATGGGATGTCAAAAGCTGGAAACTCACTAAAAAAATCAAATGGGATGCCCTGTCGGTATTGTCCATAGATATTTCCGAGGACGGCGACAGATTCATCACCGGAGACGGAGAATCCAACGTGCGTATATGGAATACCGATACGGGCAAACTCCTGTTCATATTGAAAGGACATAAGGGAAACGTAACCTCGGTTAAATTTTCTCCCGACGGCAAATGGGCGGTTTCCGGATCCGAGGACAAGACGGTGAAAATATGGAAATTGCCGTAAAGGAAGTCGGAGGATAGAAGTTGGAAGTTGGAAGTTGGAAGTTGGAAGTCAGACTGTGTGGAAAGGTTGGAAACGACTTTGTAGTTCAGGACTTTAGTCCTGCCAACCCAGATAATAGGAAATTATTATAGAGGACAGAGGGTGTAAAAAGACCTGAAACAACATCGTAGATCAGTCCTGCCGGTAAAGAGGTTGGTCTGGCAAAGTCATATCAGAGCAGGAGTTACGCCTTTTATTGCCAAAATCCCGATTTTATGCCGATTCCCAAAGATCCTGAAACAAGTTCAGGATGACGGGTTCATGCCGGTTTCCTCGAATTTGAGCGTAACTCCTGTCAGAGTTGAGATCCTGTAACTTTGAGATCCTGTAACTTTGAGATCCTGTAGAGTTGAGATCCTGTAGAGTTGAGAGCTTGTAGAGTTGAGAGCCTGTAGCGAAGAACTTTAGTTCTTCTTTAATAGATAAAAGGAAGGACTGAAGTCCTTCGCTACCACTGAGTTTAAGTTCGGATATGACATTTTCAGATTAGTCCCTGTTTTATTCTATTGGCAATGGCAGGGATCTCCCGCTGAGGTGGGTTCCTTTTCTCCGGTTTTTTTTCCGCCCTGGTCGTCGGTTTTGCTTTTGATCAGCATGAAACCCAGGATTCCAACGATGCAGAGGACTCCTCCCAGTACGCAGGCGTCGTGGAATCCGTTGATGTGGTATAGGACTGAGAGGTTCAGGTGGGTCTTGACTGTTCCCGTGGGGTCGTATCCGAATTTCAGCGAATAGACCGTTTCGAAGAGGCAGATTCCTATCACCGACGCCAGATTGATATTGAAGGAAATTACCGAGGAATAGATCCCTTCCTCGTTGGGAGGAGCCAGACTCATTTCCAGAATGGTATTTGCAGTAAAGAATATGGAGATGGAAGCGCCGAATAGCATCAGGGACAAAACCACGAAAAGCAGATTGGGAGCCAGTCCGAAGCCGGTAAACATGCCGCAGGCCACGGTTATGCCCAGAAGGGACAGGATACAGGTCTTTTTGGCGCCTATTTTGTCCGACAGATGTCCCGCCACAGGACTCATGAAAATATTCATCATGGGGAATATCATCATCAGAAGACCAATCTTCTCGGTAGTGAGGTTCTTTACAAAATCGAAATAAAACGGAAATAAAAATGAACAGCCGTCCTGGGTCATCATTACCACCGCGTCGCCGATGAGAACTGCCAGGAAGACGGGGTTCAGAAGAAGAGAAAGTTTGATGAGGGGCTGTTCCTGTTTTTTCTCCCATATTATAAATATAGCCAGGAATATTCCCGCCAGAATAAAACCTGTGATAGTTACGGCTCCCGTCCAGCCGTATTCCTGACCGATATTCAGAGCGTAAAGCAGGGACAGTATTCCCAGGAAACTGAGAACCGCTCCTATGGCGTCAAAACTCTGGGGAGGAATGTTCTCCTCGCTCTTTTCTTCATGGAGGTATTTGTCCGCCAGAAAGAAGCCCAGAATGCCGATGGGGATATTGACGAAAAAGACAGCCCGCCAGTCGATATACTGGGTGATAAAACCTCCCAGGGGAGCTCCCAGGGCAAGACTGATTCCCGCCACCATGGTGGTTATGACAAAAGCCCGACTCCGTTTTTCCGCAGGAATAAATTTACATATAATCGCTCTGTAAGTGGAAAGCAGCATGGCTTCTGCGGCTCCCGCAATAAAACGGAAGGCGATGAGAATATACAGATTGGGAGCCAGTCCGCACAGAAAGGAGGAGATCGTGAATATCACAAATCCCCACCGGAAGATGCTCCGGACTCCCTTTATCCCCGACAGACTGCCGAAAACCAGCACGAAACTGGTGATGGACAACAGATCCACAATCACCACCCAGGATACCAGACTGGTGCTGGCCTTGAAAAACTTGGACATGGTGGGCAGGGTGATCCCCACGATACCGCCGTCGATATTGGTCATGACCAGGGCCAGGGACACAATGACAAGAATCAGATTCTCCCGGCCCAGACCCGGCTTGACCTTCTCGTTGTCGGCGAGGTTGTTGTTGTCGGCGGTGTTTACTTCCTGGTTGGCGGTGGGGTCGTCTGTCATAGAAATTCCTCTTTGATTCAGTGTTTAACAGTGGAAAAAGTTTCTGCAGGAAAAGTAATTCTGTTGTTGAAAGGGTAGAAGTTGCCCGTTTTGGGGGATAATTTCTGAATTACGGAATGATTCTCCTGCAGGGGGAGTTCCTGCAACGGGTATAATTATTAAGATTTTGACAGAGGTTAAAATGAAAAAATTCAGTTCTTTCGTTTTTCTTTTTTTATTTTTTTTGCTTTCCGTGTCGGTTTGGGCCGATGGTACCAGAGGAGCCTTCGAAATGCTCCAGAAGGTAAAAGCCCGTAATTTCATCGACCGTTGCGGGAATTTAGCCTGTGATTTCAGGAAGAACGCCGACAAGGATCTGTTAAAACAGGAGAGGGATCTGGTATCGGATATAAAGACTCTCAGAAATAACGCTCTGGGAATCCCTGAAGGAGCCACATCGACGACCTTCGATATGAGCAAATATCCCCTGGATAAATTAAATGTACTATTCGCTAAATATGATAATCTTCTTCTGCGGATAAAACTGACCACACCCTACCCTCCCGAAGGTAAGAGCGATCTGCCCTCCATATATGATATTCAGAAGGTGCTGCCCGATGATTCCGCAATCCTGGACTATTATATCGGCAGGGATGAGGG
>Ga0067045_1028210_pt1 | contig 39428 bp, 34 predicted proteins | sample TerdegcTABiofilm_FD_59184 | JGI IMG/M metagenome (GOLD analysis project Ga0067045, IMG submission 59184) | Combined Assembly of (Gp0054472, Gp0054536) Wastewater bioreactor microbial communities from Singapore -Terephthalate degrading... | reverse complement strand
GGCTCGACACTTCGGTGGCGGGGAACCGGAGCGGGACGGCCACCATCAACTTCCAGTCTGACGGCACGGGGACGAGCGGGCTGGGGATCACGAACCTGCCGTCGCAGAACGTGCAGGTCACGGGCAACGTTTACCGGCTGGCCAACCCCGTGCTGAACACGCCGGGCGTGACGCTGGCGGCGCGTGTCGGGGATGCCAGTCCCACCGCCTCGATCAGCCTCACCAACAGCTCCCCCGATGTCTACACGGAGGGACTCAATGTCGCACGCGGCGCAACCGCAACGGGATTCACGTCTTCAGGGAGCATCGGCAATCTGGCTGCCGGCCAGACCAGTGCGAACGCGATCCAGGTTGCCCTCAATACGGGAACGGCGGGCAGCTTTACGGGCACGCAGGCGCTTGCCTATGTGTCCACGGGGGCCGGCACCACGTTGGCGTCGGATGTCTCCGTCGGCAGCGGTTCCGTCAGCCTCGCAGGCAGGGTCTATACGCCCGCAGTGGCCAGTGTCGGCACAACCCCCATCGACTTCGGCATCGTGCACGTGGGAGACGTGGTTGCCTCGAGAAACGTGGCCGTCACCAACGCTGCTGCGGCCACGGCCCTCAACGATGTCCTCGTCGGTTCCATCGGTACAAGTGGCGCCTCATCCTTCACGGCGTCAGGGAATCTCGGGTCCGGCCTGGGAGCGGGGCAGACGAACAACACATCGCTCAATGTTCAGCTGAACACCAGCATCGCAGGCATTTACAGCGGCGCCGCCAACCTGGCGCTCTCGAGCCGCAACGCCGATATGGCCGATCTTCCGCTTGCCACCTCGGCCATCGCTCTCAGGGCCCAGGTTAACAATTACGCCAACCCGGTCTACAACCTGGTGACGGGCGACGGGACCCTCAGCGGCAGCGGGTTCAGCTTCACGCTGGATTTCGGGGAGGTCGTGCAGAATGCCGCCGCCGAGACGGCGACCCTGCGGCTTCTGAACTCCGTCCTGGGGCCGGCCGACCTGCTCGAAGGGTCCTTCTCCTTCGACGTGGCGCTGTTCGCGTTGAGCGGGTTCACCAGCTTCACGGGGCTGGGGGCCGGTCAGGGTCTCGACGGGCTCGTCATTGCGATGAACACGGACAGCCTGGGCACCTTCTCTGAAACGATCACACTGAATGCGTTCGGCTACAACGCCAGCGGTTATCGCGGCGCCATTGAAGTCAGCCTCCTTGTTCGCGGCTCCGTCGTCGAGGGAAGCGCCGTGCCGGAGCCCTCCACGATCATTCTCATCGGGCTGGGTCTTGCCGGGCTGGCCGCTGTGCGGAGAAGATTCAGAGGATAAATCGTACCCGATAGAGGGAACAAAAAGAGGGATGCTCCCCAGAGTATCCCTCTTTTTTACCTGAAACCCGAACTTTGACCCCTGCGGCCCGGGGTCGCGATTTACTTCGCCGGGACCCTCTGCGGAAAGAGGGGAAGCTCCGTGTTGATCCGGAGCAGGATGATGCTGTTGAGCGTGTTCTCGACCTGGAAGAAGCGGTTGGCCGCCGAAGCGCCCATGGCCTTCACGAACTTCCCGTAGTATTTCTCCTTCAGCTTGAGGGTGTCCCTGTCGTTCGCGAGGACCTTCTTGGCAAGTTCCGCCGCCTTCCTGTCGGTCATCTTCTCGAAGTTCACGGCGTAGTCCTTGATCAGGGCGAGACGCCCGTCCGTGACTTTCTTGAGGTCATTCTGATAGTCCCGATAGACGTTCCAGAACGCGGCGGCCTTGTCGCCCTCCCCCTCCTTGAATACGATGACTTCCCGGATGATCGCCTCTTTCTGATCCCGGGTGTCCTGCCTCAGCAATTCCACGTAGCGGTCGACCTGCGCCTCGTCGGCGAGCGCCGCGGCGGCGGGGAGCAGCAGGGCCAGTGCGACAAACAGCAGCGCGAGCTTCTTCATGGTTTCATCCTCCTTGGGGTTGAATTCGGTTGGACAGATTCATCGCGGGGACTGTTTGTCGTTCCCGTCTTTTTTCGCGGGCGCCTCGTACCAGTTCTCTTTCGGAACCCAGACCTTCTCGGCCGGGTCCGCCACATAGTGGGGCGACATGATCTGGACGCCGTATTCGTTGAAGACGTCCTGGATGTTGCGGTGCAGCGCGTCGAGCACGGCGATCCGCCGGTTCGGCTGCGCCATTCGTGCGCCGAGCGTGTATTCGACGTAGAAGTCTGACAGCGACCGCTGCATAACGCGGGGCGGCGGGTCTGTCAGCAGGCCTTCCGTGCGATGGGCCGCCTTGATGAGCATGGCGTGGACCTGCCGCCAGGGGGTATTGTAGCCGATGGTCACCGTGGTCGTCAGGAAAACGCCGCCGGTTTCCTCCTCGCGCGAGTAGTTCTTCGTCGTTGTGCCCACGATGACGGCGTTCGGCAGGCTCACGATCTCGCCGAAAGGAGTCCGGATCCGCGTGGAGAACATCCCCAGCGCGACCACGGTGCCCACCGTTTCGCCGATCTGCACGTAGTCCCCCACGCGCAGGGCCCGCGCGTACATGAGCATGAGCCCGCTGACGGCCTGGTTCACCGTGCCCGCCGAACCGATGGAGAGCAGAAGGCCCAAGAAGACGCTCACCCCCTTGAAGGCGTCGCTGTCGCTTCCCGGCAGGTAGGGGTACATCATCACGAGGGCGAACAGCCACAGGATCACCGTGACGATCTTGCGCGTGGGCTGCGCCGTCTCGGCGTAGAGGCCGGGCAGCGAGACGCGGCCGCTCTCGACGGCGTCGAAAAAGAGCCGCGAGAGACGATTCAGGAACCGGGTGAGGATAAAGATGACGGCCACGATGACGAGCCCGGGGATGAAGCTCACGATGGTCAGCGCGATGGCCTTGATCCCGGTCGTCATGGTGTCGTGCAGCTGCTCCCCCCATGGCCGGGTGTAGGGGAACTGCATGAACGAGACGTCGAGCCACAGGTACAGGGCAAAGAGGGAAAGGGCCCACGCCGTGAAGCCGACAAGACCCTTGAGAAACAGGAGGATCCCTTCGATGTGCTGGGTAAAGCCGCCGATGGCGAGCGCCTTGAGCCTGGGACCCACGACGTCGGCAAGGTGCGCGCTGAGCCAGCGGCGGGACCGCCGGACTCCCGCCAGCACGAGGAGAAGGACGACCGTTGCGGCCGCCGTGTAGGCGGCGCCGCGGAGGAACGTCTCGGCCCTGCGGGACTCCTCGACCTCCCTCAGGGCCGTCGAGAGATTCTGGACAGCCCTCGCGCCCACCTCTTCCGACGTCTCGTCGACAAGGGCATTGAGGTCGCCGGGCGTGATCACGAACATACCCTGCCCGCCGATCTCGACCAGGAGTCCCTCGGAGATCGGTCTCGTCGTGACGGGACCCCGCAGCCCCCGCTCGATCGCGCTGCCGATCCGCAACTCCGCCGCCTCGGTGCGCTGCTTCGGCGAGTATCCGAGGAGTGTCCCCCGCAGGGTGACGATCGGGCGGTTCTGGATCTTGAGGATCGCAGGGGCCAGCGCGGGGTCGATCGCTTTTTCAGCCTTACCCTTGGGTGCGGTCTGCTCCGCCGCGACGGCTTCCGCCGGCCACAGCAGGGCCAAGAAGGTGATCAGCGGGATCAGGCGTTTCATCGGGAACATCGACAGGGTCCGGGGTCTGTAAGTATCAGGAGTTCTTATCTATAATCTTCTTCCGCATCCTCTGAACCCCAAACCCATTGTCAGCCCTTCTTCAGCTGGTTGGCCACGGCCTGGGTGGCCTTTGCAATCGCCTCTGGGTCTCCCAGGTAATCGCTGCGGAGGGGGGTCAGGTCTTCGTTCAGTTCGTAGACGAGGGGGATGCCCGTGGGGATGTTCAGCTCCACGATCTCGCTCTCGGGGATGTTGTCGAGATACTTGACCAGCGCCCGAAGGCTGTTGCCGTGGGCGACGATGACGACCCGCTTGCCTGCCCGAATGGTCGGCGCGATGGTCTCGTGCCAGTACGGGAGGAAGCGCTCCACCGTGTCCTTGAGGCACTCGGTGAGGGGGATCTCTTCGGGTTTCAGGCCCGCGTAGCGGGGGTCCCTGCCGTCCCACCGGGGATCGTCGGGCGTCAGCGCCGGGGGGCGGATGTCGTAGCTGCGTCGCCAGATCTTGACCTGACTCTCTCCGTGCCTGTCGGCCGTCTCCTTCTTGTTGAGCCCCTGCAGGGCCCCGTAGTGCCGCTCGTTGAGCCGCCAGCTGTTGTGGACGGGGATCCACATGAGGTCCATCTCCTCGAGGACGATCCAGAGGGTCTTGATGGCGCGCTTGAGAACCGATGTGAAGGCGACGTCGAAGACGTACCCCTCCTTCGCGAGGATCCTGCCGCCCTGGTGGGCTTCCTCGAGGCCCCTGTCGGAGAGCCCGACGTCGGTCCATCCCGTGAATCGGTTTTCCTGGTTCCAGGTGCTCTCGCCGTGCCGGATCAGAACGAGCTTGTGCATGGTGACCTCGCGAGCGGGACGTTTTGGGTCGTTTATAGCCTGTTTGCCGACGACAGGTCAACGATTTCCATCCGGTGATTCGCCTCGGGGTGCCTTGCGGACGGGCCTTCCGTGAGGACCGCGAGATCGCCGGGAACGCCGTGGTCGGAGAGCCACCGGCCGATGTAGCCCTTCCAGTCCTCGGGGTGATCCGGTTCGTGGACGCCGTGAACGCCCCACGTGAACTGCAGCCGCCGGCAGGTGGCCTCGACGGCGCTGACGGCGACGATCCAGACGGGGAGCCGGAACCGGGCGATGATCCGGGCCGTGGCGCCGCTCCGCGTCGGCACGAACACCGCAGCGGGCGTGACGCGGTCGACCGTGGTGCGGACGCTCATGGAGATGAGGTCGGTGAGCCGCACCCGGTCCTCGCGCCGGTGCGAGCGAAGCAGGTCGGCCACGGCGTAACCGGCCAGGGCCGGCTCCGTCGCGGCGGCGATCCGGGCCAGCATGGCCGTCGCCTCCGCCGGGTAGCGGCCGATGGCGGACTCGCCCGAGAGCATGACGCAGTCCGTCCCGTCGAGGATGGCGTTGGCCGCGTCGGTGGCCTCGGCCCGGGTGGGGCGGCGGCTTGCCGTCATGGACTCGAGCATCTGGGTTGCGGTGATGACGGGCTTCCCGAGGAGATTGGCCTTGCGCATGACGGTCTTCTGCACCAGCGCGATCCGCTCGATGGGGATCTCGACGCCCAGGTCGCCTCGGGCGATCATGACCCCGTCGGCCGCCTCGAGGATGGCGTCGATCCGGTCGAGGGCCCCGGCGCGTTCGATCTTGGCGATGATCAGGGGGTGGTAGGCCATGGAGTGCGCCGCGTCGCGGACCGCTGCGACGTCGCTCTCGCTCTCGACGAAGGACTGGCTCACGGCATCGAGCCCTTCGCCGGCGGCGAACCGGAGCCACCGTCGATCCTCGTCGGTGAAGGCGCCGATCCCGAGGCGGATGCCGGGCAGGTTCAGCCCCACGCGGGAGCGGATCTCCCCCCCCACGGCGACCCGGCAGCGGATGTCCGCAGCGCTCACCTCCTGCACCTCCAGCTGGACGAGCCCGTCGTTGAGGAACAGGGTGTCGCCCCGTTTCACCACCTCGGGCAGGCGGGTGAAGGACGTGGAGACCTTCGCGGCATCGCCGGCGGCGGCCTGCGTGGTCAGGGTGAATTCGTCGCCCGCGGCGAGTTCGACGGGTTCCCGCGCCAGCATTCCGATGCGGATCTTCGGGCCCGGCAGGTCGCCGAGAATGGCCACGCGCTTTCCCGCGGCCGTCGCGGCGGCGCGGATGCCGGCGATGACGCGGCGGTGTCGTTCGTAATCGCCGTGCGAGAAGTTGAGCCTCGCGATGTCCATCCCCGCCCGGATCAGCCGTTCCAGGACCTCGGGGGTCTCCGACGCGGGGCCGATGGTGCAGATGATCTTCGTCTTGTGGTCGGGCAGCGGCATGATTCCTCTGAGCGTTCCTGTCTTCTCGGCTTCCTGACTTCGTAACTTCGCTTTTTTCACTGCCGTGCCGTCCGGACGTTCCGCGGCGGTTTCTCCCCGCAGTTCGTCCGGAAGGGGTTGATGTCGAGGCCGCCGCGCCGCGTGTAGCGGGCGTAGACCGTCAGGCGCTCGGGCGCACAGCGCCCGAGGATGTCCATGAAGATGTGCTCGACGCACTGCTCGTGGAAGCCGCCGTGCCGTCGGAACGACACGAGGTAGCGCAGAAGGCCCGCCCGGTCGATCCGCGGTCCCCGGTACCGGACCTGGATGCTCGCCCAGTCGGGCTGGCCCGTGAGAGGGCAGTTCGTCTTGAGCAGGTTCGAGACGAGCGTCTCGTCCGTCTCCGATCGCCCCGTCCGCAGCAGGGCCGGGTTGGGCCGGTAGTCCCGGATCTCCGCGTCGATGTCGTCGAGGAGTTCCCCGTCGAGCTCCTCGATCCTCTCGTCGCCGAAGGCCCCGGGCAGTTTGAGCTCCACGTCGACGGGCATGCCGCAGGCGTTCCCGATGTCGGCGATCAGCCGCTGCCGGAGGGACTCCGGGGAGGCGAGCTCCGTCTGGTTGAAGGAGTTGAGGTAGAGCTTGAAGGACTTCGACTCGACGAGATTCGGCGAGCGGGCGTCCACGACGAAGGTGGCCATGGCCACGCGGGGCCTGCCCGAGGGGTCGAGCCACGACAGCTCGTAGGCCGTCCAGAGGTCGACGCCCGTGAAGGGCAGGGATTCCGCGATCCCGAGTTCCCGGCGGTGGGGGGCCCTCGGCACCGGCTGGAGCAACCCCGGGTCGTAGGTGTCCTTGTAGGGGATGATTTTCATTTTGCCACGTCCGTCACTTGCCTTGTCGGCGTACCAGCTTCTCCGTGTCGAAGCCGAGGCCGCGGGCGACGGCGACGAGCCCGGCGTATCGCGTCTCGTCGATGGAGGGGGTCCGGGCCATGATCCAGAGGTTTTTGCGGTCCGGCGTCCCCACGATCACCGTTTCGTAGGCCTCGTCGAGATACAGGACCCAGTAGTTGCCCTGCGGCCGGGAGGGGATGAAGACGTCGAACCAGCTGTCGAACCGCACCTCGAGCCTTGCGTTCGTCCTCGCGTCCACCGCCCGGGCCCGGCCGCGGATGGACTCCCTGCCGCCTCCCGCCGTGTCGCACTCGTTGAAGACGGAAACCTCGCCCGTCTCGAGGAGGCCGTACGTCGCCCGGGAGCGCAGGCAGCTGCGCTGGAACCACATGGGGAGCCGGGCGATCTCGTACCAGGTGCCCTGGTAGCGGTCGAGCTCCACCCGCGCGACCGTCGGAGGGGCCTTCGACGGGTCGAATGACGCCGGCCCCGCGCAGGCCGACAGCAGGGCGCAGAGCAAGAGGGCGGCGGCGGACACGGGCCCTTTCATCGCGTCTCTCCTTCCCCGGTCACTTCTTCTGGAGGATCTTCAGCAACTCTTCCTCGGTCGACGTCGCAGGGGTTTCGACGATCCTGCCCAGTTCGATGCCGTCCCGCAGGACGACCGTCGTAGGGACGCGCCGGATGTCGAACCTCTCCGACATGCCGAGGCCCTCTTTCTGCGAACGGTCGACGCCGTAGAGGGCGAGCCGGAGATCTTTGTTGTATGCGGCATCCAGCACCCGCAGGAGGCGGGGGACCTCGCGCAGCGAGCCCGGGGACCAGGTCCCGAAGAAGACGAGGATGTCGTACTCACCCCGGACCGCGGCGATTTTCTCCACGACGTCTTTTCGGGGGGTGTAGTCCCGGTAGCCGGTCCAGAAGGCGGGAACGTCCCGCATGAGGCTTCCCTGGGTCGTCTTCCCCACGATCATCCTCTCGGGATCCGGAAGCGGCATGGCCGCGAGCGGGCGGGGCTCGCCCTGCGGGGGGTAGTCGCCCTTCGTCAGTGCATCGCGAAGGGCCGCCACATCGGTCCTGGCGTCATCGTAGGCGACCGCGACCCGGTGTTTCTCCACGTCCGTCGCCACGCTCAGAACGCCGTCCACCTTCGTCAGGATCCCCCGGATCCTGTCCGCCGTGTCCGGTCACTGGCAGGCGGGGACGGTGAATTCCACGAATTTCTGGGCCGCCCAAACCGGGGGCGCCGCCGCCGCGGCCAGCAGCGCGCAGAACAGGGCCGTCTTCGCAAGCAGGTTCACCCGTGCCATCGTGTCGCCTCTCTATGGTCTCGCCGGCGGGATCAGCTTCTCGCCGTCGAGGGAAACCAGCACGGCGCGGACGAATCTCGCGATCCCGCTGCCGTCCCCGGTGGGGTTGACGGACTCTGCGGTGGCCCTCCACACGAGCGCGGCGGTTTTCGCATCGAAGAGCCTCGACTCCAGGGTCGCCGATTCGCTGCGCCTGGTCAGCGGCGGGTCGGGCGCACCCCAGTGCATGTCCATCATCGAATCCCTGCCCACGGACGACGAAGCGGGCGCGCCCGACGACCCGTACGACTCGATCCGGGTATCGGTGCGCAGGACGCGGACGATGAGGAATGCCTCGATGCCCATCCCCGGGCCCACTTTCGCCAGCTCCTCCCGGTTGATCTTGTCCACGTCGGGGATGCACTCGTAGCAGGCGGCGGCTTCGATGCCCCGCGCCCGGAGCTGTCGGCGGAATTCGTCCTCCACGGGCTGCCGGAGGTCGGCCCGCTTCGTCAGGGCGACGACCATGATGTTCCTGTATGCCGGCCCCTGGAAGGAGTTGTCCCTCCATTCGTCCGTCATGCGCAGGGACGCGCAGGACAGCACCAGCAGGGCCGCCGACAGCAGCACCCCCATCACCGCGATTCTTGCCTTGCCCATGATCCTCTCCCTTCGACGAACCCGCCCACCTTTTCCTGCGGTTGTTCTTTTCCGCTCCTCCGCTCTTCTTCTCTTCCTCGTTCCCGTGCTTTACTCCAGGTACCCCTTCGCCGGCATCAGGCCGTGCCGCTTGAGCGCCTCGCCGGCGGCCGCGATGACGCCTGCCGGGATGCGGATGCCCCCGTGGAGCATGGGGCCCTCGCGGTCCGCCGCGCCGGGCCCGAAGGCCATGAAGTGCTCGATGGCCTTGTTGGCATTGGTGAAGGCGTTGCCGCAGGGGATCTCCGCGACCAGGGCGAACACCTCCGCCACGGCTCCGGAGAGGGACGTGGATACACGCACCGCATCGGCAAGACGCCCCCCGCGGATCCCGTCGACGACGCTCAGGAGCGCCGCCGGGAAGCTGTTGGCCGTGCTGAGCAGGAAGCCGTCGTAGGGACCGCCGGCCGATCGGAGCCACCGGGCGTAGTCGCCCTCGGCCCCGCGCACGAGGAACACGCCGCCCGCGTCGGCACCCGAGAGGGCGATGCGGTCGGCGCCGCTCGAATCCTTGAACAGGACGAGATTCGGGTATCGGGCGGCCAGCCCTGCGAAGGTCTCCGGCGCCGTCTCGTTTCCCGTGACCTGGGGGAGCTGGTAGAGGGCCACGGGGAGCCCCTTCTCCAGCACGATCTCCAGGGCCGCCCGGATGGTCGCCTGGTCGAGATCCTTTCCCGCGGGCGGGCAGACGGTGAACCCGCTGACCCCGGCCGCGATGAGGGCCGCCAGGGGGTCCGATTTGCCCGTCAGGGTCCGCAGGATCCCGACAAACCGGTCGATGACGGCCGCCACGTCCGCCGTCTTCCGCCGGAGGGCCCCCAGCAGAAGGCACACGCCTTTCTGCCTTGCCATGTCGACGGCGAACCGGACGACGGTCTCCGTCTCCCCGTCGTCGAGGTCCCACCCGTCGCCCGTCGACCCGGGCACGAGGTACCCTTGCACGTGGGGGATCATCCACGCCAGGTGGGCCTCCATCCTCTTCAGGTCGATCCGGCGCGCGGCGTCGAAGTGCGTCAGCGGCGGGCACCACAGCGACGGGATGCCCCGGGGGAAGAGGAGATCCTGCAGATTTTTCCTTTTCGAGGCCGTGCTGCCCATGGTAGGTTCTCCTCCAGGGGAATGACCGACGGGTACAGGATACCCTAAAGCGAGGATTCCGGCAATGAGGGATCCACACGCCGCAGGGCGGTGCCCCGGGCCTCCGGAGAGGCCGCCGCCGTTCGAGGGACTCACGGAACGAAGGGAGGAGGCTGAAGGACCATGAGAAAGACCCTCGCCGCAACCTGCCTGGCGCTTTCGCTCGGCGCGGCCGCCGTTTGCGCGGCTGACATGACGGATCTGCTGAAGTCCCTGCCGTCGATCCCGGCCGGGGGATCGGCGCAGGATTCCGGCACCGTAGCCTCGGGCCTGAAGGAGGCCCTGTCCGTGGGCACGAAGAACGCCGTCGGGCTGTTGTCGAAGAAGGACGGGTACTTCGGCAACGAGGCCGTCAGGATCCTCCTGCCCGAAAACGTCCGCCGCGCGGGCGACGTCCTTCGCATGGCGGGCTACCAGAAGGAGGTGGACGCATTCATTCTCAGCATGAACCGGGCGGCCGAGAAGGCCGCTCCGAAGGCGGCCGACATCTTCGCGGTGGCCATCCGAGAGATGTCCATCCCCGACGCGCAGAAGATCCTGGGCGGCGGCAACACGGCGGCCACGGAGTACTTCAAGGCGAAGACCTCGACGAAGCTCTTCGACGCCTTCATGCCCGACATCTCGCAGAGCATGAACGAGGTCGGCGTGACGAAGGCGTACAAGGCCATGACGGACCGGTACACCGCCCTGATGCCCTTCGCGAAGATGGAATCGCTCGACCTGGACCGCTACGTGACGAACAAGTCCCTCGACGGGCTCTTCTACATGGTCGGGCAGGAGGAGACGAAGATCCGCACAAACCCGGCGGCCCGGACGACGGAGCTGCTCAGGAAGGTCTTCGCGAAGTAGACACAAAAATCCCCCTTCATCCCCCGTTGAAAAAGGGGGACAGAGGGGGATTTGATACTAAGTTTACTTCGACTGCAGCACGCGGCCGATCGTCATGATCTCCGCTTCCTTCGTGCCCTCGTAGAGCTCGAGGATCTTGGCGTCGCGGTAGTACTTCTGGACGACGTACTCGTCGATGTAGCCGTAGCCCCCGTGGAGCTCGACGGCGTTGTTGGCGCAGAAGACCGCGACCTGCCCGCCCAGGAACTTCGCCATGGCCGACAGGGTATAGTCGGGCTTGCCGATGTCGAAGGTCCAGGCCGCCCGGTACGTCAGGGTCCTGAGCGCCTCGATCTGGATCGCCATCTCGGCGAGCTTCTTCTGCGTGAGCTGGTAGGACCCCAGCGGCGCCCCGAAGGCCGTGCGCTCCTTGCAGTACTTCACGCTCGCCTCGAGGCAGGCGACGGAGAGCCCCAGGGCCTGCCCGGCGATCATGGAGCGCGTCGTGTCGAAGAAGTGCATGAGCTGGTAGAACCCGCGGCCCTCCTTGCCCAGCAGGTTCGACTGGGGAACCCGCACGTCCTCGAAGGCGATCTCTGCGGTGTCGCTGGCGCGGATGCCCATCTTGCCCTTGATCTTGTTGCGCGTGATGCCCTTCGTGTTTGCATCGACGATGATCATGCTGAAGCTGTTGTGCTTCTTTTCCTCGGGCTTGGTGATCGCCTGGACGACCATGAAGTCGCAGACGGTGCCGTTGGTGATGAACATCTTGTTGCCGTTGATCACGAAGTCGTTGCCGTCGCGCACGGCGCGCGTCTTGTAGCCCGCCACGTCGGTGCCCGCGTTGGGCTCCGTGTAGGCGCCGGCGGCCACCCACTCGCCGCGGCAGACGGGGGGCAGGTACTTCTGCTTCTGCTCCTCCGTGCCGTTCTGGAAGATCGCCTCGCAGCCGAAGGCCGCGGCGATCACGTTGAGGCCGATCCCCATGTCCACGCGGGAGAGCTCCTCGGTGATGATGGCGTTGCCCAGGAAGCCCGCGCCGGGGCCGCCGTACTGCTCGGGGACCCAGGCCCCCACGAGGCCGTTGGCGGCGGCCTTCTTGCGGATCTCGGGGGTGTACTTCTCGTGCTCGTCGCACTCCCGGATGAGGGGCGTGAACTCCGCCACGGCGAACTTGTAGGCCATCTCCCTCAACATCTTGAGTTCATCGGACAGTTCAAAATTCATCTCTTCTCTCCTTTCTGGGCGGCCCTGCGGCGAGGCGGCTTGCGGCTCGCCCCGGGCCTCTGTATGTTCGTCGACATCAATCCCGTTTGTTGCTGTTGCGCCAGATGCCCTGAACCTCGGCCGCCTTGATGAGTTCGTCGCGCGTGTCGGGGTGGGCGATGTTGATGAGCCCCTCGGCGCGCTGCCAGGTGTTCTTCCCCTTCATGTTCACCTTGCCGAACTCGGTGACAACGATGTGGTTGATCGTCCTCGAGACGGTGACGATGCCGCCGTGGGGCAGGTAGGGGACGATCCGCGACCGGATCTTGCCCTCCTTGTCCTTGTAGCTCGAGGGCAGGCAGACGATGGACTTGCCGCCCCTGGACTCGTAGCCCGCCAGCACGAAGTCGAGCTGGCCGCCCGTGCCCGTGATCTGCCGGAAGCCGGAGGACTCGGAGCAGACCTGGCCGTAGAGGTCCACCTCGATGGCGTTGTTGATCGTCACGACGTTGTCGTTGAGCGCGACGACGGAGGGTTTATTGGTGTAGTTCACCGGGTAGGTGGCGCACCAGGGGTTGTCGTTGATGAAATCGTACAGCAACTGCGTCCCCAGGGCGAAGGTGTAGACCAGCTTGCCCGGGTCGATCTGCTTCCTCTTGCCCGTGAGCTTGCCGGCGTTGAACATGTGGACGTAGGCGTCCACGAGCATCTCCGTGTGGCAGCCCAGGTCCTTGAGGTCCGACTCGGCGATCATCATGCCCACGGCGTTCGGCATGCCGCCGATCCCCAGCTGGATGCAGCTGCCGTCCCGCATCTCCTCGACGATGTAGAAGGCCACCTTCTTGTCCACCTCCGTGATCGGCGGGGCCGGGATCTGGGTGAGCGGCGGGTTCTCGCCCTCGACGATGTAGTCCACCTCGCTGATGTGGATCGCCTCCTCGTAGCCGCCCAGGCAGCGGGGCTGGTTCTTGTTCACCTCCACGATGACCGTCCTGGCCCGGTCGCAGAGGGCCTTGGAGTGGGAGCACTGCGGCCCGAAGTTGAAGAAGCCGTTCTTGTCCATGGGGGTGACCTGGAGCATGAAGACATCCAGGTCGTCGATCTCCTCGCGGCAGTACCGCGGGACCTCGCAGTACTTCACGGGCGTGTAGTAGACCGGGACGCCCTTGTCGGCGAACTTCCGGTCGGCCCCCGAGAAATGCCAGCTCACCCAGGTGAAGACCTCCCCCTTGGGGTCGGCCAGGACCACCTCCGGCGCGTACGCCGTGACGCAGCTTCGGACCTTGACGTCCTTCAGCTCGCCCTTGCGGGCGGCCAGCGCCTTGTCGCAGGCCCGGACCATGCCCAGGAAGGATCCGTACTCCACCCAGTCGCCGGACTTGACGACGCGGGCGGCCTGCTCCGCCGTTACGAGTTTCTTCTTGTACTGGTCCACCAGAGTCATAGATTGCCTCCCCTTTTTTGTGGACTGCCGCACGGCCCGGCCCTCTCAAGCCGGGCCGCGCGGGGTTTGCCGCTGGGTTCTGTCCGAAATCCCCGGCCGTCGGGCCGCCGCTCACATCATCTCCAGGGCCGTGGCCATGGACACGCCGCCTCCGCCGCACAGGGTGGCGAGGCCCAGCGTGTTGCCCCGCTTCTTCATGGCGTGGAGGAGCGTCACCATGATCCGGCATCCCGTCGCGCCGACGGGGTGACCCAGGCCGCAGCCCGAGCCGTTGACGTTGGTGATCTCCCGGTTGAGGCCCAGTTCCTTCTCGCAGCCCAGGTACTGGCCCGCGAAGGCCTCATTGAGCTCGATGAGCTGGAAGTCGGAGAGCTTCAGGCCCGAGCGCTTCATGAGATCCCGCACGGCGGGCACCGGACCCATGCCCATGATGGAGGGGTGGCAGCCGCCGTAGCCGACCGCCTTGATCTTCGCGATGGGCTTGCAGCCCAGCTCCAGCGCCTTGTCGGCGGACATGATGACCATGGCCGCCGCGCCGTCGTTGATGCCGGAGGAGTTGCCCGCGGTGACCTTGCCGACCTTCGGGATGAAGGCGGGCGGCAGGGCCGAGATCTTCTCCATGGTAAGGCCGGGGATGAAGTGCTCGTCCTTGTCGAAAATGACGGGGGGCTTGCCCTTTTTCTGAGGCAGCTCGATGGGGACGATCTCTTCCTTGAAGTCGCCCTCCTTCGTGGCGCGCTCGGCGTTGTTGTGGCTGCGCAGGGCCACGATGTCCATCTCCTCGCGGGAGATGTTGTACTTCTGGGCGATGATCTCCGCCGTCTGCCCCATGATGTAGGGCTTGCCTTTCAGCATTTCGATCACGGGGCCGTCCTTCACGGGGCCTTTCTCGGGGCCCGGCTGGAGGCGCGAGCCGCAGTAGAGGGCCTCGATGAGCATGTCGTCGAAGCTGTGGTTCTGCAGGCGGCAGCCCCAGCGGGCCGCCTGCACCGCGTAGGCGATCCCCGACATGTGCTCCACGCCGCCGGCGAGCACCACGTCCACCAGCCCCGCCTGGATCATCGCCATGCCGGAGATGACGGCCTCCATCCCGGAGATGCAGACCCGGTTGATGGTGACGGCCGTCGAGGTCTCGGGGATCCCCGCGTCGAGGGCCGCGACACGGGCCACGTTGAGCGCGTTGTAGGGCTCGATGCAGTTGCCGAAGCGCACGTCGTTGATGACGGCCGGGTCGATGCCCGCCCGCCTGACGGCCTCCTTCATCGCGGCGCTTCCGATCTTGTAGGCGTGCAGGTCCTTGAGCGAGCCGCCGAAGGAGCCGATGGCCGTCCGGCAGGCCGATACGATGACAACGTCTTTCATGGTGTGATCTCCTTAAAAGAAGGCGTTAGGCATCGGGCATCAGGCATCAGGTGAAGAAGGAGATTTCTAGTTGTCCGCTCTTGATCTTTCCTGTTGCCTGAAGCCTGTCGCCTGTTGTCTATTTTTTCGTGTAATCAAACACCCCCTTGCCGCTCTTGCGGCCGAAGCGCCCCGCGCGCACCAGCTTCACCAGAAGCGGCGCCGGCCGGTACTTGTCCCCCAGCTCCCTGCAGAGGTTCTCCTGCACGTGCAGCAGCGTGTCCAGCCCCACCAAATCCGACAGGGCCAGCGGGCCGATCGGGTGGTTGCAGCCCAGCACCATCCCCTTGTCGATGTCCTCGGCCGAGGCCACCCCCTCGCCCAGCACGAAGAAGGCCTCGTTGAGCATGGGGCACAGGATCCGGTTGACCGCGAAGGCCGGCGCCTCGTTGACGACGATCGTCTCCTTGCCGAGGCTCTTGCCCCACTCCAGGGCGATCTTCAGGGTCTGCTCCGAGGTCTCGTAGCCCTTGATGACCTCGAGCAGCTTCATGACCGGCACGGGGTTGAAGAAGTGGGTGCCGATGAACTTGTCGGGCCGCTTCGTGACGGCCGCCATGGCCGTGATGCTGACCCCCGAGGTGTTCGAGAAGAACAGGCACTCGGGCTTCACGATCCCCTCGAGCTCCTGGAAGACCTTCTTCTTGACGTCGAGCAGCTCGATGATGACCTCGACGACCACGTCGGCGTCCGCCGCGGCCTCCTTGAGGTCCAGCGTGGGCTTGATGCGGCCGAGGATCGCATCCATGTCGGCCTGGGTGCGCTTGCCCTTCTCCACCTCGCGGGCGAGGTTCTTGCGGATGGTGTTCATCCCGCCGTCGACGAACCGCTGCTCGATGTCGCGCATGGCCACCTGGTAGCCCGCCTGCGCGCACACCTGGGTGATCCCGTTGCCCATCAGTCCCGCTCCCAACACGCATACCTTCTTGATTGCCATAATCCAGTCCCTCCTGGTTGTGTTTGTTTCGTCCAACCTGCTGTTTCTGTTCTCTTGCCGGGATCTCGGGGTGGCGGACCCCCCTGCCGGGGGCATGCACGTCCCCGTGTCCCGATTCTTCCGGTTCGATGTATGAATCTGCACGCGATAAACGCGTCGATGACGGTGCGATTGAGGAGGCGGGGCCGGGTGGCGTAAGCCCGGCCCCGTGAAAGTAGACGGGCCGTGGAAGTCCCCGTTCTCTATCGTTCGACCGGGGCGGGTGCCGCCGGGCGGCAACCGCCCTTCAACCGTGCGTGCCTTGCCGCCCGGTCGAGATCGGTGTGTTCGGGTAAAGGCTCGGCCCCTGCGGCGGTCCCGGGAGCGGGATGCCGGGTTGCCCTCTCCGCCATCGGATCCCCCGGGGCACCCCGGCCGTGAAACGGAAACGAATTACAGAGGCTGCATGCGCTGTATGGCGAAACCGGGGAAAAATCAATATTAGAAGAATGCTACTCAAATATTACATGAAATGTAATATGTCAGGGGAGCTGCGAGAGGTACGTCTGGAGATTGATCTTTCGGTTGTTGAGGCCCAGTTTGTGGCGGATCCGGTGTCGGCAGATGTTGACGGCGCTGGGGGTGACGTTGAGAAATTCGGCGATCTCCTTGGTGGTCCTGCCTTCCTTGATGAGGCTCGCGACCTGGAGCTCCCGCGGCGTCAGGTTCATGTGCAGGGAGGAGAGCTTGCTCGAGAAGGGGGCGATGATGTCCCGGAGGTTGGACTCCAGGATGAGGATGCTGGTCCGCGCGACGGGGTCGAGCCGGCCCTTCTTGAGTTTCTCGATGTAGGGCAGGACGAGCTTCTTGACGTTCGTCAGCACCTTTTCCTCCAGCTCGTTGCGGTCCTCCTCGCGGCGCTTCAGCAGCACCCGCAGCGCGGCGTTGAGCTCCTCGAGCTCGCGGGTCTTGTTCTCCAGCTCCACGCCCCGGATCTTGAGGGTCTCGTCGGCCCGTCGAAGCTCGGTGATGTCCACGAGCGAGGCGATGCTCTTGCGTGTCCCGGGGATGAGGTCAACCGTGAGGAAGACGTTCCGGACCTCGCCCGCCTTGCTGATGAAGCGGAACTCGTAGTTCTTCGGCGGGCCCTCGGGGTCGATCCGCCGCAGGCGGTGATACTCCCTCATGCGGTCCACGTCCCGCGGGTCGATGAACTCGGTCCAGCTCTTGCGGTTCTCCGTCTCCTCCCGGGTGTAGCCGAACCGCTTGACGAACTCGCGGTTGACGAGCGAGATCGTCGTGTCCTCCTCGAGGATCATCGTCGCGGCGCCCGTGGTCTCGAAAAGGGTCCGGTACCAGGTCTCCGATTCCCGGAGCTGTTCCTGCGTGCGCTTCTCCTCGGAGATGTCCATGGAGTTTCCGAGGATGGCCGGCCTGCCGTCCAGCGCGATGGAGGCCACCGTCTCGAGGATCCAGCACGTATTCCCCTGCTTCGTGACGATGCGGAACTCGTGGGGCGAGGCCCGTTCCCCGCGGAGCATGGCCCGGGCGTTCAGCTTGACCGCCTCCCGGTCCTCGGGGTGCACCATGAAATCCGATTTTTTGCCGATGAGCTCCCCGGCGGAGTAGCCGGCGTAGGAGGCTGCGTTGGCGTTGACGAAGCGGAACCGGCCGTCCTGCACGACGTAGATGCCGGCAACGGACTTCTCCGTGAGGGTTCGGAAGAGGTGCTCGCTCTCCTTGAGCGAATCCACGACCCGGCTCTGCCCTCGCTTGCCTTCGGCGATCATGGCGGCGGCGCGAAAGCTGATCTGGGGGGGCTTCAACCGCGGCACGGGCTGTCTCCTCGAGGGTTCCGAGAGTCCTTTTACACCAAAGCGCGGGCACGGTAAAGCCGAAAACCATTTGTGAAAATGAGGCATTCCATCGGCCGCCCAAATGGGGTAACATGCCCGCGTACCCCCGGGTCCCACGGTCGGACCCGGCAGGGAAAGGGGGAAGCGATGAAGAAGAAGGAAGGCCGCCGCAAGCTTGCAGAGATCTTCGACTCGCTCGAGGCGGAGCACGTGCGCGTCCCGGCGGAGGGGCCCCCGGAGGCCGACGAACCGCCAGTGCCCCGGAGGGAGGACGTCTCCCTCGACCCGGTGCAGCACTACCTGCGCGAGATCGGCCGGGTCCGGCTGCTGACCCCGAAGGAGGAGATCGAGCTGGCCCGTCGCATCGAGAAGGGGGATGCCGCGGCCCGGGAGCAGATGATCCGGGCCAACCTGCGCCTCGTCGTCTACATCGCGAAGCACTACGCAAGCCGCAGCTACGGCCTTTCGCTGCTGGACCTCATCCAGGAGGGCAACATGGGGCTCTTCAAGGCCGTGGAGCGCTACAACTGGCGCCGAGGGGTCCGGTTCCCCACCTACGCCCGCTGGTGGATCCGGCAGGCCATCACCCAGGCCATCCGGCACCAGGCCCCCGAGGTCCGCCCCGTGATCTCGAGGTACACCCAGGCGCGGGAGCGGCTCCGGCGGGAACTGGGGCGCGACCCCGAGCCCGAGGAGGTGGCCGAGTCGCTCGACATCGACATCGACGACGTCCAGCTGATGGCCGAGCTCCTGGAGCAAAGCGAGGAGAGCCCCGTTCGGGACGAGCCCTACGAGGACGGGGGGCTCATGCCGCTTCTGCCCATGGACCGCAAGGCCCTCACCGGCCATCTCACGGAGATCCTCCACGAGCTGACGCCCCGCGAGCAGGAGATTCTGAGCCTGCGCTTCGGCCTCGCCGACGACGAGCCCCGCACCCTCGAGGAGATCGGGAGGAAGTTCGGGCTGACCCGCGAGCGGGTCCGCCAGATCGAGAACCGCGCCCTCGAGAAGATCCGGAAACTCGAGAAGGCCAAGATCCTCGAAGAGTTCTAGCCGCGGGCTCCGGCAAGGTTCCGGTTGACAGGGGAGGCCGGATATTCTATACATTCGGCAGGATAGGACACTTCCGGCAGCCCGCGGAAGCGTTGCAGATTACAGACCGAACCCACGGGATGCCGGATACGATCCGGCATCCGGTTTTTTTGGGACGACCGCGCGGGCCGGCGACGGCCCGGGACGAGGAACGCCATGAGAGTCAGGACGCGTTTTGCACCCAGCCCCACGGGCTACATGCACGTGGGCAATCTCCGGACGGCCCTTTACGCCTACCTCTGGGCGAAGAAGAACCACGGCGATTTCATCCTCCGCATCGAGGACACGGACCAGGAGCGCATCGTCGAGGGCGCCGTGGAGCTCATCTACCGCACCCTCGAGGAGACGGGGCTCATCTGGGACGAGGGGCCCGACAAGGGCGGTCCCTACGGCCCCTACATCCAGCACGAGCGCAAGCCCATCTACAAGAAGTACGCCGAGGAGCTGATCGAAAAGGGCGTGGCCTACTACTGCTTCTGCGACAGGGAGCGCCTCGAGCAGCTGCGGACGAGCCTGCAGCTCAGGAAGCTGCCCTTCCGCTACGACGGACACTGCAAGAAGCTCTCGAGCGGGGAGATCCGGCGGAAGCTCGACGCGGGCGTGCCTTACGTGGTGAGGCAGAGCATCCCCTCCATGGGCTCGACCACCTTCGAGGACGAGGTCTTCGGCTCGATCACGGTGGAGAACGCGACCCTCGACGACCAGGTGCTCGTCAAGTCCGACGGGATGCCCACGTACAACTTCGCCAACGTCGTGGACGACCACCTCATGAAGATCAGCCATGTGATCCGCGGCAACGAGTACCTGAGCTCCACGCCGAAGTACAACCTGCTCTACCAGGCCTTCGGCTGGGAGATCCCCCACTACGTGCACTGCTCGCAGGTCATGCGCGACGCCCAGCACAAGCTCTCCAAGCGCGACGGGGACGCCTCCTACGCCGACTTCATCGAGAAGGGGTACCTCAAGGAGGCCATCGTGAACTACATCGCCCTGCTGGGCTGGAACCCGGGCACGGAGCGCGAGAAGTTCACCCTCGAGGAGCTCGTCGAGGCCTTCGACATCTCGGGGATCAGCCGCTCTCCCGCCATTTTCGACGTCCACAAGCTCACCTGGCTCAACGGCCAGTTCATCCGGGAGATGCCCCTCGAGAAGTTCCACGAGGCCGCGCTGCCCTGGATCCGCAAGGCCGTCAAGCGGGAGGATCTCGACCTGGTCAAGGTGAGCCGGGTGCTGCACGAGCGCACGGAGAAGCTCTCCGACATCCCCGGGCAGCTCGACTTCATCGATGCGCTGCCCGAGTACCCGCCGGCTCTCTATGTCAGCAAGAAGATGAAGACCGACGAGAAGATCTCGCTCGAGAGCCTCCGGGCCCTGCTGCCGGTGCTGGAGACCCTCTCGCCCTGGGACCACGAGACGCTGCACCGCGAGATCTTCGCCCTCATCGAGAAGAGGGGTGTCAAGAGCGGCGTGATCCTCTGGCCGCTGCGCACCGCCCTATCGGGAAAGCAGTTCACGCCGGGCGGGGGCGTCGAGCTGGCCGACATCTTCGGCCGCGAGGAGTCCCTGCGCCGCATCCGCAAGGGCATCGAGCTGCTCGAGAGGGCCGCCTGAAACGGCGGGAAGATTCCCTCGGTCCCCCTCTGTAAAACGGGGATCTGTTTTTATGTTCCTCCCTTGAAAGAGCATCCGGCCGGCCTGTCACGTCCATCGATCGTCCTGAACCCGGCCGGGGGCGTGCGCTCGAAAGATCCTCAGAGCCCGCATCGAGAGTGACGCTGGCGCGGGTTCCCTGTTCGGGTGAAGAACCGGGGTGACGACCTCGAGAAAACCCGCGGCTGGGCCGCGCCCGGTTCTGGGCGGCCGATCGGCCGGGCGGCAATGTCCGTTACGGCACATCGGTTGCGCAGCGGCTCGGGCTTCGATCCATCGGCGTTCCGAGCCGTGAACCGGTTGCACCCGCGGCGTGGAAGGGGGGCGAAGATGCCGTTTGACGAATTACTGGATGCGCTGAACCGGAGAAAGAAAGCAGCGCTTGAGCAGGGCGGGGCGGAGAAGGTCCGGATCCAGCACGGCAAGGGCAAGCTGAGCGCGCGGGAGCGCGTCGATCGACTTCTGGATCGGGATTCGTTCTTCGAGCTCGGCATGCTGGCATGCTCGGACATGCCCGGGATGCAGGCCAGGACGCCCGCAGACGGGTTGATCACCGGGTACGGGACCATCCGGGGTCGCCCGGTCGGGCTGATCGCCAGCGACTTCACTGTGCTGGCGTCCAGCAATGCCCGCATCTATTCGAAGAAGGCCAGGAAAATCCGGGAGCAGGTCGTCGAGATGGGGATTCCCCTTGTCTGGCTGGGCGAGTCGGGCGGCGGGCGTCTCCCCGACATCCAGGGGGCGGTCGGCATCGCGTCGCTGAGCGGTGAGGGGGGCAGCAAGAATTCGATCTTTCCCCAGTACAGCAACATCCGGAGGACGCCCTGGGTCATGGCGGTGATGGGGCAGTGCAACGGCGTTCCCATGTGGCAGGCCTGCCTTTCCGATTTCGTCGTGCAGGTAAAGGGGAGCACGCTGTCCGTTTCCGGAGTCCGGGCGCTCCAGAAGGCCATCGCGGCCACCTACACCGATGAGGACATGGGCGGTTGGCGGGTGCACGCCGAGATCACCGGCATGGCCGATCGGGTTGCGGAGGACGAGGAGGACTGTTTCAGGATCATCCGGGAATTTCTCGACTACATGCCATCACACAATCGGGACCTGCCCCCGGTCCGGGAGGTTCCCGATGGATCGGGCAGGCAGATGGACCGGATCCTGTCCATCCTGCCGCAGAAGCGGACCCGCTCCTACGACATGTACAAAATCATCCGGGCCTTCGTCGACGGGGGGACCCTGTTCGATCTAAAACCCTCCTTTGGAAAAACGATCATCACCTGCCTTGCACGGATCGACGGGAGCGTGGTCGGCATCGTCGCGAACCAGCCGCTTGTCAACGGCGGGGCTATGGGGATCGAAGACCTCGAAAAGATGACGAGCTTCCTGTGCCTCTGCGACTCGTTCAACGTCCCCCTGCTGTTTTTGCACGACACGCCCGGCTTCATCACGGGCAGGGATGCGGAACTCCGGAAAGTCGGGGCGAAGGTGACCGTCGCCCTGGAGGCCCTCGCCCAGGTCACCGTTCCGAAGATCTCGATCATCATCCGAAAGACCTACGGGCAGGCCATGTTCAACATGTGCGGCCCCACGGCGGGTCCCGACTTCATCGTTGCGTGGCCGACTGCGGAAATCGGTTTTCTGGAGCCGGAGATTGCAGCCGATGTTGCCTACGGCGCATTGGCCGAGGAGAAACGGAAGGCGCTGATCGAACAGATGATCCGCGCCGGCGACCCCTACCCCCTGGCCGAGCAGTTCTACATCCAGGACATCATCGATCCCAGGGAGACACGTAATTATCTGGTCCGCGTGGTCAACCTGATCCGGAATTCCGAAACGAAGGGGATGGGTCGTCACCTGCTGGCCAACTGGCCGACGAAATTTTGATCTTCTGCGGGGAAGGGGAAATCGGGGACGCCCCCCGGATAGCCCTGTGGGGTGTTCCCTCGCTGTTTCCCAGGAAGGGTTCCGGCGGCATTCGCCTGAACCCTTTTCCTTTTCTCGCAGCTCATCGGGTTTTCAAGGATGGATGCCGGGCGATTCCCCGGGTCGTTTCGTTAAACCCCGTTGAACATTTCTTTCAAGAAAAGGCCCTTTCGGGCACCCCGGCAGTCCCTGACCGCCCTCCCGATCATAGGCAATCCATAATTATATCAATAAGTTATAATTTATTTCCTCCCCGGGCCCATCCTGGCACGCTCTTTTCTATAGATATGAGCGAAAGGCATGAGGCAAAAGGCGTGAGGCAAGAAAAGAATAAAATCCGATGTCCCCGAGCCTTAAGCCCTCGGCCCTGAGCCAGAAAATCAAACCGGAGGACCTCAAAATGAAAAAGACGCTTTCCACCCTGATTCTCACCGCGGCCATCGTCCTGATCACGGCCACCTTCAGCTTCGCCGAGTACATGGTGGCCGGCGCCGACAACTTCCCCTACTTCCACGTGGGCGTCGTCGTGATCGGCGGGCTCTGCATCCTGTCGCTCAAGCAGCGCTACGAGAGGATCTACATGAGCGAGGCCGTCGGCAGCTTCGCGATGTACGCGGTGCTGGTGGCCCTGTCCACGAACCCCGTGGCCGAGGTCGTCAAGAGCTTGATGTAGAAAAGGCAGGCATAAGGCATCAGGCTTAAGGCGTAAGGCATGGGGCTCAAGGCTTGAGGAAGAAAAGAGGCCAGAAACAGGCCTAAGTACGGGCGGACACCACGGAGCAAATCAGAGGAGGCAGGCATCATGGCAGCGCAGGTGAAAGCAAGACCGCGGCAGATCGATTTCCCGCATGTTCTCGTGATCGGCGCCTGGGGCTTCGCGATGGTGATCGCCTCGATGCTCTTCCTGTACCTGGGCCACCGGATCGACGAGATGCTCCACACGCCGCCGACGTTCATGCTGGGGCTGTTCTTCCTGGGGCTGCTGCTCTGCATCGGCCGGCTCTACAAGGACACCTGGGACCGGATCCCGAAGAGAACGGTCCGAGGCTGAAGGACCGAGGATCGAGGAAGAGGCAGAAAACGAAAGAAACGAAATCCACGATGAACGAAACAAACGAATAGACCGTAGAGAGTCCTCCAAGCAGAACCCCCATTCCGGAAAGGCGACGGAATGGGGGTTTCTTTTCCTGGTGCCGGAGGACGGAATCGAACCGTCACGCCCCCAGGGGGCGGGGGATTTTGAGTCCCCTGCGTCTACCAGTTTCACCACTCCGGCGTGTGGGTTCCGATTATAGATTCGAAGGCTTCAAAGTCAAGAAAATTGTATTTGACAACGCCGAGATGCGTGTGCTAAACGGATAGCTCTTTTGAACGGGGCTGTAGCTCAGTTGGGAGAGCGCTTGAATGGCATTCAAGAGGCCAGGGGTTCGACTCCCCTCAGCTCCACCATGCAATCAACCGTATTGCCCGATACGTTGGCCGCCTCGGCGGCCTTTTTTTTGGGGGCTGACACCCCTGTAGCCCGAGGCCGCGGCGCCGGCGTACCTTTCCCCTGTCCCTGCGAGGAGGTATCCCATGAACGCGGCCGCGAAGCAGAAGAAACCCTCCCGGGAAACCCCGCCCCTCACCCCCGAGCGAATCGAGGCCCTCGACGCCGTTCAGCGGCGTATCGTGTGGCTTGCCAGCCGCATGATCGACTACGCCAACCACGTGCGGCCCAACCCCGAGGGGACGAAGATCGGCGGCCACCAGGCCTCGTCCACGTCGATCACGTCGATCCTGACGGCCCTGTACTTCCACTGGCTCAGACCGGGCGACCGGGTCGCCGTCAAGCCCCAGTCCTCGCCCGCCTTTCATGCCGTGCAGTACCTGCTGGGGCGGCTCCCCTGCCCGTACATGACGCAGCTGCGCGCCTACGGGGGCCTCCAGCCCTATCCCAGCCGCACGAAGGATCCCGATGCGGTCGACTTCTCGACGGGCTCCGTGGGACTGGGCGCCGTGGCCCCTGCCTTCGCCGCCGCCGTCTGGCGCTACGCCCGGGCGCACTTCGGGCCGATCCCGGCGCGGCGCTTCGTGGCCCTCCTGGGCGATGCCGAGATGGACGAGGGAAGCGTCTGGGAGGCCCTGCTGGACGACTCCCTTCAGGGGCTGGGCAACCTGCTGTGGATCGTGGATCTCAACCGCCAGAGTCTCGACCGTGTCGTCCCCGGCATCCGGGCCGCCCGCCTCAAGCGGCTCTTCGAGGACCTGGGCTGGCAGGTCATCGAGGCCAAGTACGGCCGGAGACTGCAGGCCCTCTTTGCCCGGCCCGGCGGGGAGACCCTGCGGCGCCGCATCGACAGGATGACCAACGAGGAGTACCAGGCCCTGATCCGCCAGGGAGGTGCCCAGATCCGCCGAAGCCTGCTGGGGGAGAAGGGGCAGGGCCGGGACGACGTGGAGCGCCTGCTGACGGAAATTCCCGACGCCGAGATGCCGGCACTTCTCTCCAACCTGGGCGGACACGACATGGAGGAGCTGATCGCGAGGCTCTCCGAGGTCGACGACCGCCGCCCCACGATCCTTTTCGCCTACACGATCAAGGGCTGGGGCCTTCCCCTGGCGGGCCATCCCCTCAACCATGCGCAGCTGATGAGCCCGGAGCAGATCGAGGGGCTGCGCGCCGCCTGCGGCATCCCGGACGGGGAGGACTGGCCGCTTTTCGATGAGGCCTCTCCCGAGGGGAGGCTCTGCGCCGAGAGGGCACGTGCGCTCTACGGCGAGGAGGAGAGACCCTCCGCCGTGCTCGCGCCGGAATCCGTCCCCGGCGATATCCGCATGCCCGCCCCGCTGACGACGAGCACCCAGGACGCCTTCGGGCGCCTGCTCGTGCAGCTGGCCGACGTGCCCGAGGTGGCCCGCCACCTCGTGACGACATCGCCCGACGTGTCGATCTCGACGAACCTGGCAGGCTGGATCAACAAGACGGGCGTCTTCTCCCCCCGCGAGGAAAAGGACTACGAGGACGCCGAGGTCTACCGGCTGCTCAAGTGGCACCGCTCGCCCGGGGGGCAGCACATCGAGCTCGGCATCTCGGAGATGAACCTGTTCATGATGCTCTCCATGATGGGCCTTTCGAAGGAACTCTCCGGTGTGCACCTCGTCCCCGTGGGGACCGTCTACGACCCCTTCGTCTGCCGCGGCCTCGACGCCCTGATCTACGGCCTGTACTCGGGCTCCAAGTTCATCTTCGCCGGCACTCCCTCGGGCGTGACCCTGGCGCCCGAGGGCGGCTCCCACCAGTCGACGGTGACGCCGTCGCTGGGGACGGAACTTCCCAACCTCGACTACTGGGAGCCCTGCTTCGCCCTGGAACTCAAGTGGATTCTTCTGGAGGCGATCCGGCAGTGCTGCGACCGGGCCGCGGGCCGCTCGAGCTACCTGCGGCTTTCCACGAGGCCCGTCGACCAGGGGCTGATGAACGGGGCCCTGAAGCGGCTGGGCGAGGATGCGCTGCGGGCCCATGTGCTGGCCGGGGCCTGCCGGCTGCGCGACTGGCGCGACGGGGGAATGACGGACGCGTCGGCACCCCTGGTGATCCTGGCCGCGGCGGGGACGCTGGTTCCGGAGGCCATGGCGGCGGCGGAAATCCTGGAGCGCGAGGGGGCGCGGGTCAACGTGCTCGGCATCGCGAGCCCGCGTCGTCTCTACGAGCAGTGGCAGGCGGACTGCGCCCGGAAGCGCCAGGGGACGGCGGGACGGGGCCTCTTCGAGGAATGGATCCTGCCCGAAGAGCGGACGGCCCCGATCGTGACGGTCCAGGACGGGGCGTCCCACTCGCTGGCGTGGCTGGGGAGCGTCTTCGGCGCGCGGGCGGTGAGCCTGGGGGTGGACCGCTTCGGTCAGACGGGGAGCCGGGCCGATCTCTACAGGGTGTTCGGGATCGACGCCGCGGGCATCGCCGAGGCGGCCTTCTCGGCCCTGGAGGCGGCGGGGTGAGCCTGCCCCAAAATCCTCCCCGGCCCTCCTTTTGCAAAGGAGGGAGCCCGAAACTTCCCCCTGTGAAAAAGGGGATAAAGGGGAGGGTGGATGATCAATAAGAAAAAACCCCCGTGGAGGGAACCGGCGGGGGTTTCTTCTTGCTGCTGAGGACTCGTTGCTGAACGGGAGAAATAATCAGGGCACCTGGTTCTCGAGGATTCCCTCGATGACGTCCTTCTCGATCTCCTGCATGAGTTTCACGGGATCGTTCTTCTGCGCTTTCTTGCCGGCCTTGCCGGTTGTTTCGGCTGTTCTCGTCATGGTCTTGCTCCTTTTGCCTGGTTGCTTTTCTTGGGGTTCCCCTTCCCGCGCGTCCGCCCGTTTGCCCGGCGGAGCGCCTCCACGTATCGATTCCAGTCTTCGTCGCTGATCTGGGGCTTCCTGGGCTTTTTCATCGACTGATCCATCGATCCCTTCCCGTTCGAGTGCTGCAGCCCGGGTCAACCTGGATGCCGCGATCCCGCTTCCTTTCTCCACCCGTCTGCGGGCGGGGTTGTGCCCCGCCCGCAAACGAATGTCAAGGAGATAGTCAGTGACGTGTTGCAGAAGACGACATGACTGACTAGAGGAATCTGCGGGCTTCAACGCGTCAGGGCCGGATCGGGCCGCACATCGGGTCGTTCCAGTACCTCCCGACGAGCATCCTGTCCTCGCCCTTCTTGACTTTCTTGTTCGCTTCGGTCCGTTTCATGACGATGCTTCCTCAATATTCTGCGATTAACGGAAAATGGCCAGCCCCTTGTTCGGGTAGTAGGAGCGGCTTGCCGGATCACCGGGGATTCTGGCGGTACGCTCGCCCATCAGGGGAACCTGGGGGGTCATGTCCGTCTTTGCTCGTGTCGACATCCTGTCCATCTTGATTCGCGCCTTTCCGTGCTGGATCCGTTTCTTTGTCGCTTCGACGTCACCCTAACGGAAATGCACCCCGGTGAAAATCGGAGGGTGTCTGAAAGTGGGATCAGACAAGCATTGAGCAATGACTCGGACAGGGGCCGAGGACCGCATCAGAGTCCGTCTGATGGCGCCCGGAACGGCCTCGGGGAGGGCCCGTCGGGCGGGGGCCGACTCCGCCCGCCGCCGCGCGGGGCGCGTGGGGCCCCTTCCCGGGGCGCAACGCCCCGTTCGGGAAGAAATTGACAATGCGCGCCAATCGTATTACACGGTTCGACAACGACGTGGCTGCGGGAGGACACGAAGACGGCCATGGCCCGTGCAAAATCCAGGGAGCAGCTGATCCTCGAGCTGGCGGACCTGCGCAAGCAGATCGACGAGATGAAGCGCTCCGAGACGGACTGTCTCTTCGAGGAGGGCCTCTACCGGAGCCTGGAGCGGTCGTCCCGGGCCGGCATCTACGTCCTGCAGGACGGCAAGTTCCGGTTCGTCAACGAGCACGCCGCCCGCTACTGGGGCTACAACCGCAACGAGCTCATCGGGAAGGAGTCCATGAGCCTCGTGCACCCCGACCACCGCGAGCGCGTCCGCAAGCACGCCATCGCCATGCTCAAGGGCCGGCGCTCCCACCCCTACGAGTTCATGACCATCGGCAAGAACGGGGATTTGCGCTGGATCGCCGAGACGGTCACCCCCATCCACTACCGGCGCAAGCGGGCCGTCCTCGGGAACTCCATGGACGTCACCCGGCAGGTCCAGGCCCGGACCAAGCTGGCCGAGCTGGAGGCCCTGGAAGCCTCCATCCTCGACGCCATCCCGCACGCCGTCATCGGCCTTCGCAACCGCCGGATCATCTTCGCCAACAACGGCGTCGAGAGCGTCTTCGGCCGCAAGGCCTCCGAGCTCATCGGCCGGTCCACGCGCCTGCTCTACCCCACCGAGGAAGGGTTCCGCGAGATCGCCAAGGTCCTCTACTCGAACCTGGAGCGCCAGCGCACCTTCAGCTTCGAGTTCACCTGCCGGCGCCGCGACGGCAGCCCCTTCGAGGCCCTCATCAGCGCCTCCCGCATCGGCGACACCCTGCAGGAGAAGCGCATCGTCATCGTCTACGAGGACATCACGGACCGCCGGCGCGCCGAGGAGTCCTACAAGCTCTTCGCCTCCAGCTCGCAGGCCGGCGTCTACGTCGTCCAGGACGGCAAGTTCCAGTACGTCAACCACCACGCCGCCGCCTACGCGGGCTACAGCGCCGAGGAGCTCGTGGGCATGAACTCCATGGGCCTCGTGCACCCCGAGGACCGGGTGAAGGTCCGCAAGCAGGCCCGCGAAATGCTGCGCGGCAGGCGGATCTCGCCCCACGAGTTCCGCATCGTCACCAAGGACGGGCGGATCCGATGGATCATGGAGACGGTGGCCTTCATCCCCTACCGGGGCTCGAGGGCCGTCCTGGGCAATTCCATGGACATCACCGAGACGATCGAGGGCCGCAACCGCCTCGAGGCCCTGGAGGCCCTGGAGGCCTCGATCCTGGAGGCCATCCCGCACGCCGTCATCGGCCTGCAGGACCGTCGGATCATCTTCGCCAACGACGGGGTCCAGTCCGTGTTCGGCTGGGACGCCCTGGAGCTCATCGGGAAGAGCGTCCGCGTCTTCTACCGCTCCGACGCCGACTACGAGGCGATCGCGCGGGTCCTCTACGGCGCCCTGGAGAAGCACCGGACCTTCAAGATGGAGTTCACGTGCCGGCGCAAGGACGGCACCGACGTGGACTGCATGATCACGGCCTCCCGGATCGGCGAGAGCCTCACGGAGGGCAACATCGTCATCACCTACCAGGACATCACGGACCTCAAGCGCGCCAAGACGGAGGTGGAGCAGTCCCGGGAGAGGCTGCGCAACCTCTCGGCCCACCTCGAGTCGGCGCGGGAGAAGGAGCGCACCCGCATCGCGCGGGACCTGCACGACGAGCTGGGGCAGCTGCTCACGGCCCTCAACACGGACCTCGTGCTGCTGATGAACAGCGTGCCGCCCGGGCAGGACGATTTGATGAAGAAGGCCGAGGACTCGGTGAACCTCGTCGAGATGACCATGCAGACCGTCAAGCGGATCTACATGGACCTGCGGCCCGGGATGCTCGATCACCTCGGCCTCGCCGTGGCGATCGACTGGCTCGCCCAGGATTTCCAGAAGCGCACCGGCATCAAGTGCACCGTCTCCATCGACCCGGGGGAACTGCAGCTGGATGCGGACATGTCCTTTTCGATCTACCGGATCGTGCAGGAGACGCTCACGAACATCTCGCGCCACGCCGAGGCGAGCCGGGTCACCATCAGCCTCCGGCAGAGCGCCGATCGGGTCGAGCTCGTCGTCCGGGACAACGGCAAGGGGATCACGCAGGAGCAGCTGGCGAAGCCGAACTCCTACGGCCTGCTGGGCATCCGGGAGCGCGCCTATCACTGGGGCGGCGAGGCCCTCATCACGGGGCGCAGGAACCAGGGCACGACGGTCAAGGTCAGCATACCACTCACGGGGAAGGGGAGAGGCCATGAAAAAGATCCGAATCCTGATCGCCGATGATCACCCCATCGTGCGCGAGGGCTACAAGAAGATTCTCACGAGCCAGCCGGACATGGACGTCACGGGAGAGGCCGGCAACGGCCAGGAGGTCCTCGATCTGATCCAGAGGAAGGACTTCGACCTGATCCTGCTGGACATCTCCATGCCGGGCCGCAGCGGGCTCGAGATCCTCAAGGAGCTCAAGGGCCGCAAGCCGCACCTGCCCGTCATGATCCTGAGCATCTACCCCGAGGAGCAGTATGCCGTGCGGGCCTTCCGGGACGGCGCCTCGGGCTACCTCACCAAGGCGAGCACGCCCAAGGAGCTCATCGCGGCCATCCGCAAGGTCTCCCAGGGCGGCCGCTACGTCACCGAGGCCCTGGCCGAGAAGCTCACCTACTTCCTGCACGGCGACGTGGAGAAGGTGCCGCACGAGAAGCTCTCGGACCGGGAGTACCAGGTCATGCTCCTCATCGCCTCGGGCAAGACGGTGACCCAGATCGCAGAGGAGCTGTGCCTGAGCGTCAAGACGATCAGCACCTACCGCCGCCACATCCTCGAGAAGATGCAGTTCAGCACGAACGCCGAGATCACCATGTACGCCATCCAGAACAAGCTGCTGGGCTAGAAAAACGGGGACGTTGTTGACCAAGTGGACTGACTTCACGCCGGATCAAAACGATGAGTTGGTCAACTTGGTCAACAACGTCCCTGATCCGGCCTAGCCTGTCCGGATGAGTTCTGCGAGGCACGGGACGAGCTGCTTCTTACGCGACAGGATGCCCTTGAGCCGGTAGACGTTCTCGCCCACCTTCGGGTAGCGGATCCGGGCAAGAAAGACCGGATCGCCCTGCACGAACAGCGTGCTGTCGAGCTCGGTGATGTCCGTCACCATGAGCGCCGTGAAGAGGTGGCCCGTTACGGCCTGCTGCCGGGCAAGCCCCTCGAGGATCTCGTCGCGGCGGTCCAGGATCTCCGTCATGCTCGTCACCTCCACCTGGCTCACCGTGAAGGCGTTCTTCCCCTCCCCGAAGTGCTTCATGTCCAGCGCGAGGATCTCGTCGACGGGCCTGCGCGCCACGAGCGAGGCCGCCGCCATGATCTCCTTTCCGAAGGTGTCGATGGGCAGGTCGGTGAGGGTCGAGAGGTACTCGGCGGTCCGCCGGTCCGTCTCCGTCGTCGTGGCCGAGCGCAGGAGGATCGTGTCGGACAGGATGCCGGCGAGCAGCAGCGCGGCGATCTCCTTGCGCATGGGGACCCGGAAGTCCTGGTAGAGGCCCGCGATGATCGTGGAGGTGGCCCCCACGGGCTTGTTGATGAACGTGATGGGGGCGGTCGTCCGCAGGCTCCCGAGGCGGTGGTGATCGATGATCTCGAGGATGCGGTAGTGCTCCGCGCCCTCCACGGCCTGGGACAGCTCGTTGTGATCCAGCAGGATCAGGTCGATGTCGGGTTCCCGCATCAGGTCGCTCTGGGAGAGAACGCCCGCCACGCAGCCCCCGGCGTCCAGGACGGGCAGCGACCGCGAGACGGACGCAAGGAGACGCTCCCTGACGGCCCCGATGTAGTCCCCCTCCTGCACCGGCTTGAGCGTGCGGTCGCCCGTGTGCGCCACGGGCGACGAGTAGAGGGCGAGCCACGAAGAGGTCGAGGTGTCGTAGGGGGAGATGAGGACGGTGACGCCGAGCGACTCGGCCTTCTGCTTGAGCTCGCGGCGGATCGGCTTGCCGCCCGTGACGATCAGCACCCGCACCTTCCGCTCGATGACGCAGTCCTGCACGTCCTCGCGGTTGCCGACCAGCACGATCGTGTTGGCCGGCGGCAAGGCCCCGATGTGCTCCCGGAAGGCGTCGAGCTCGTAGGCCGCCACCGCGATCCGGGCCTGGAAGACCGCGCCGGCGTCGAAGTCGGTGACGGGCTGGGCCCCGAGGGTCTTCACGAGCAGCGACACGGACGTGGGGAAGACGCCCTTGCGGTTCGGGTCGATCTTCTGGAGCATGTTCTGGGCGAAGGCGTTGAAGTGCAGGATGGAGTCGAGGCGCCCGTCGTCCCCGACGATGGGGAGCATCTTGAAGTTGCCCCGGTTGAGGATCTCGAGGGCATGCCACAGCGGCATGTCGTGGGGGACCGTCACGGCCTCGCGGCTCATGTGGTTTCGCACCTTCGGGATCAGCTCGCCCACGAACTCGGGGGCGGGCTCGCCGAAACGCTCCAGGACGCACTGCGTCTGCAGGTTGAGGTTCCCGCACCGGGCGGCGAAGCAGTTCGCGAGGCCCTGGGCCCGCTTCAGCTCTGCGTAGGCGAGGACCGACACGATGGAGTCCGTGTCGGGGTTGCGGTGTCCGAAAATCAGAATCTTCTTTTCTCGTGTCATCGCGTTTCCGATCGCAAGGAATCGGGAATCTGCACCCGTGACGCCCATGCTAGAATGTCCGTCCGCCTGTTTCAAGTGCCTTTTCCCTACCCCGATCTCGGCGGGGGGGGAAGAACATCGTGGCAGGTATCTTGCACACTCAAGGGAATCATGCTAAAGCACATCCGGGAACTTGAAGGCCCGATGAAGATGAACGCTCGCCCTCTTCCGTTCGCGCTCAGGCTCTTTGCGGCCCTCCTTGCCGCCTCGGCCTCGTTTTCCCTGTCGGCCCCCCCCGCCGCCGCTTCCGCGGATTCCGCCTCCTCGGCCGTTGCGTCGTTTTCGCAGGCATCCCCCGCGCCGGCGGGACCGGCGGACCGCATCGTCATCGAGAAATCGAGGCGGACCCTGACGCTCTTCCGGCAGGACCGGGAGATCAAGTCCTACAGGGTCGCCCTGGGGCGAGACCCCGTCGGCCCCAAGGTGCAGCAGGGCGACAACAAGACCCCCGAGGGCGTCTACTTCGTCGACTACAAGGTCCGGAACAGCATCTACCACCGTGCCCTGCATCTCTCCTACCCCAATCCGGACGATGTCGAGAGGGCCCGGGCGCTCGGGGTTTCGCCCGGGGGCAGCATCATGATCCACGGCATGAAGGAGGACAAGCTCTGGATGGGCGACGTGCAGTACCTGTTCAACTGGACCAACGGCTGCATCGCCCTGACCAACCGCGAGATGGAAGAACTCTGGGATCTCGTTTCCGTCTGGACCCCGGTGGAGATCCGGCCGTGACAGGGCAGGAAGTTAGGAAGTTGAGAAGATAGGAAGTTAGGAAAAAAAACAGGAAGAAGAAAAGAATAAAAGGCGGCACCGGTCATCCGGCGCCGCCTTTCTGCTTTCACCTGCCGGGGTTGGGACCCGGCCGTCCGTCGTGCTATTTCTTCATCGACTTCATGAAGATCGCCTCGGACTTCTTCGCGTTGTCCTCGGCCAGCTTTGCAGCCGCTTCCGCCCGGGCTGCCGCCGCTTCGGCCTTCTTCGCAGCCTCGCCGGCCTGCGCGGCCTGGCGGGAGGCGTCCGCGACGCCGGCCTTGGCGGCCGCCGCATCCCTGGAGGCCTGGTCGGCCTTCATCTGGGCCTGGTCGACTTTCGAAGAGAGCTCGTTGAGCCTTGCATTGACCTTGTCCAGGTCCCCCGTCGTGGCGCAGCCCGTGAAGAGCGCTGCAACAAAGACCAGCACCGTTACCATGACAAACCGTGACTTCATCCCTAGTACCTCCTTTGATATAAGATTAAAGGTTTTGCCCCCTCATGAACTTCTACGCGATGGCTTCTTTCCGTCACCTCCCTTCGGCAAGGCGCCCACCGGGACGGGGACGCCGTTTTTCGACTCCACAACCTCGTCGATTTTTTCCCAGTTCACGTAATCCTCGATCCCCTGTCGCTTCGCGACGAGGCGGGCCTGCTCTTTCATGTCCTCGATGAACCCGTAGGGATCCCCGTGGACCTCCGCGAAGATCACCCTGCCTTTGAACCCGAACTTCACGGGCTCATAGAGGATTTCCACGATCGTCCCCTTCGGGACATCGGGATAGAGCTTCTCGATGTCCTCGGGGTAGAGCCGGATGCAGCCGTTGCTGAGGATGCGACCCACGCTCCAGGGGTTGTCCGTTCCGTGGATGCCGTACCCCCGGGCGGAAAGCCCGAGCCAGTACTTGCCGATCGGGTTGTCCGGACCGGCGGGCATGATCTTCGTCCTGTACTTGTGCCGCAGCTTGGGGGGGATGTTCCACTCGGGGTCCTCCTCTTTCTCGACGACCCGAAACGTCCCCAGCGGCGTCTGTGTTTCCTCCTCGCCCACCGTGACGGGGTAGGTGCTGACGGTGCCCCGCTTGGCGTGAAACCGGTACAACCGCATCTCCGGCACGTTGATCACGATGGCGCGGTGCTTCGCGGTCGGGACGATCCAGAGAGCGGGGATCTCGATCCGGCTCCCCTCCTCGAGCAGCCAGGGGTCCCGGTCGGGGTGGAAGGCCTGCAGTTCCGAAAACCCCAGGCCGTGTGCTCTAGCGATGTCAAGGAGCGTTTCCCCGGGCAGCACCGTGTGCACTCGCATGCGCCCGATCACGGTGCTCACCCTGGAAGGGTCTTTGGCTGCCGGTTCGTACCGGTATTCGGTCTGTGCGAGGGAGAGATCGAGGGCCGCAAAGAACAGCAGAACCGCGATAATGAATGTCTTGACCCGCATGGTTGATCGGTTTCGTCTCTCGGTACCGGCCGTCAAGCGGCAAACGGTGCAACTCATTGAGCAATTTACACCCTTTGAACCGATGAATACAAGGGTTTTTTCAACCGGGGGCCCCCTATTCCCGCTCGTAGGGAAGGCCCAGCGCCTCCGGCGCGCCGATGCGCCTGCGCCGGTTCCAGGCCGTGAAGAAGACGAGAACGGCGATGGTGAACAGGTAAGGGAGCATCTTGAGGAAGAAGGGCGAGACGACGGCGCCCAGCACCTGGATGCGGAACCCCAGCGCCTCGATGCCCCCGAAGAGCCAGGCGCCGGCCAGGGCCCGCAGCGGGCTCCAGACGGCGAAGATGACGAGCGCCAGGGCGATCCATCCGCGCCCGGCCGTCATGTTCTCCACCCAGCAGGGCGCGTAGAAGAGCGACAGGTAGGCACCCCCGAGTCCCGCCAGCATCCCCCCCGCCAGGATGCCGGCATAGCGCACCCGGTAGACGTTCACCCCCGCGGCATCGGCCGTGGCGGGATCTTCGCCGACGGCGCGCAGGTGCAGCCCCGGCCTCGTCCGGTGGATCCAGAACCACGCCGTCGGGACGAGGAGGTACGAGGCGTAGACGAGCGGGTCCCGGCTGAACAGCACGGCGCCGACGACGGGGAGGTCTGCGAGGCCGGGGATCGGCAGGGGCCCGGGGGTGACCGGGAGCGGCACCCCGATGAGGTGCTTGCCGAGGTAGCTGCTGACGCCCGTGCCGAACAGGGCGAGGGCGAGGCCGCTGATGATCTGGTTGACCCGCAGGGTGACCGTCATGAAGGCGTGAACGGCCGCCAGCGCCCCCCCGGCGAGCATGGCCGCCGCAACGCCGGCACCGGGACTCTTCGTCTCCACGGCGGCGAGGAACCCGCAGACGGCCCCCACGAGCATCATCCCCTCGACGCCGAGGTTGAGCACCCCCGAGCGCTCGCAGAGGATCTCCCCCAGGGCGGCGTAAAGAAGCGGCGTCCCCGCGCCGACGGCGGCTGCCAGGAGGGCGGTGACTGCGTCCATTTCCATCTCAGCGCACCTCCCGCGGGCGGCCGCGCAGCGCGACCCGGTAGCGGCCGAGGAACTCCGCCGCGAGCCAGAAGAAGAGCATGGCCCCCTGCAGCATGTTCACCGCCGCCGCGGGGACCCCGATGAACTGGACCGCGTAGCCGCCCACCAGCAGCCCCCCGAAGAGGAAGGCCATGGCCAGGATCCCCGCGGGGCTCAGTTTCGCGAGCCAGGCCACGATGATGGCCGAGTAGCCGTAGCCGGGCGACAGGCCGTACTGGAGACGGCCGGTGATGGCCGAGACTTCCGTCATGCCCGCCAGGCCCGCCAGCGCGCCGCCGACGGCCATGGCGACGAGGACGTGGCGCGCGATGCCGACCCCCGCGTAGGTCGCCACGGCGGGGCTCGCCCCGACGAGGCGCAGCTCGTACCCCCACTTCGTCTTGCGCAGCGCGACCGTCAGGGCCGCCGCCGCCGCGAGCGCGAAGATCAGGCCCGCGTGGATCCGGGTGTCGCCGAAGGCGGGCAGTCGCGCCGCCTCGGAGAAGGCCGGGGAGAGGGGGAAGTTGAAGCCGGCCGGGTCCTTCCAGGGGCCGTGGATGAGGTACTCCGAGAGGAAGACGGCCGTGTAGTTGAGCATCAGCGTCGTGAGGATCTCGTTTGCCCCGACCCACGCCCGGGGGACGGCGGCCAGGAGAGCCCAGAGCGCCCCCGCGGACATTCCCGCCGCCGTCATGGCGGGCAGCACGAAGGCGGCGGGTGCGCCGGGGAAGGACAGGGCGACCCACGCGGCGGCCGCGGCGCCGGCGTAGAGCTGACCCTCGGCGCCGATGTTCCAGAGGTTCATGCGGAAGGCCACGGCGATCCCCAGGGCGCACAGGGCGATCGGGATGGCCTTGACGATCGTTTCCGACAGGCCGTAGGCATCCCCGAAGGCGCCCCGCCACATGCCCCCGTAGACGGCCAGGGGGTCGAACCCCGAGACCTTCAGGAACAGGGCGCCGCAGACGAGCGCCGTCAGCACGGCCAGCGCCGGCGAGACGAAGCGGAAAAGCGCGGAACGCTCCGCACGCCGCTCAATCACGAACATGGACCATTTCTCCGCAAGAATCCGTTCTCTTTTCCGCTTTTCCGCGCTTCTTCACTTCCTCACTTCGTGCGCAATCGTCCATGGCGTCGCATGCAGGACGGGACCGTCGTGCCCTCTCTGGCGGGACCGCTCGTGCGCACGCCCCCCATCATCAGGCCGATGCGCTCGAGGTCCGCCCCGGCGCAGGGGAACGTCCCCAGGATTTCCCCCTCGTAGAGAACCGCGATGCGGTCCGAGAGGGCCATGATCTCGTCGAGATCCCCCGAGATGAGCAGCACGGCCGAGCCGGCCCGCCTCTGCTCGCGCAGGATGGCGCGGATGTGGTCCGTCGCCGCCACGTCAAGACCGCGGGTGGGGTGCGCTGCGACGATGAGCTTCGGCCGCGACGCCGTTTCCCTCGCGAGCAGCACGCGCTGGGCGTTGCCCCCGGAAAGGCTCGACACGGGGGTGTCGAGCGACGGCGTTTTGATCCGGAACCGCTCGGCGAGACGGCGGGACCACTCGACGGTCCTGCCGCGCCGGAGGAAGGGGCCCGTCGAGAGCTCCGCGCCCCGGTAGGCCTTCATGATCAGGTTTTCGGCCACGCTCATGCCGGCGGCCAGCCCCGTCCCCAGGCGGTCCTCGGGGATGTAGCCCACGCCGGCGTCGATGGCGCGGGCGGGTCCCGCGTTGGTGACGTCCGTGCCGCCCACGCGGATGGAGCCTGCCGTGACGCGGCGCAGGCCGGCGATCGCCTCGGCCAGCTCCCGCTGCCCGTTTCCGGCCACGCCGGCGATGCCGAGGATCTCCCCGGCCCGGATCTCGAGCGTGAGGCCTCGCAGGGCCCTCTCGCCGCGATCCCCTTCGGCCTCGAGGTCGAGGGCCTCGAGAACCACGGGGCCCGGCTGCCCCGCGTGCACGTCGCAGGCGGGGGCCTTGTGCCCGCGCCCCATCATCAGCGTCGCCAGTTCGACGGGCGAGGTTCCGGCCTTCTCCACCGTGGCCGCGCGGCGGCCGTGGCGCATGACCGTGACGCGGTCGGCGATCTCCATGACCTCGGAGAGCTTGTGGGTGATGAAGACGACGGCCTTGCCCTCGGCGGCCATCCGATTCATGACGCCGAAGAGTTCCCTCACCTCTCGGGGGGTGAGGACGGCCGTGGGCTCGTCCATGATCAGGATCCCGGCCCCGCGCCACAGGGCCTTGACGATCTCGACGCGCTGCTGCTCCCCGACGGAGAGCTGCCGGATGCGGGCCCGCGGGTCGACGGGGAGGCCGCGGTCGCGGGCGAAGGCTCCGATGGAATCCTCGATGGATCGGGGGTGAAAGACGAAGCGGGGCTCCTTCATGCCGAGCGTGACGTTCTCTGCCACGGTGAACCCCGGCACGAGCTTGAAGCGCTGGTGCACCATCCCGATGCCGAGCGCGATGGCCCGGCCCGGCGAACGGATCTCGACGGCGCGGCCCCCGATGAGGACCTCGCCCGCGTCGGGGCGGTAGAGGCCCGCCAGGACGTTCATGAGGGTCGTCTTGCCGGCGCCGTTTTCCCCCAGCAGGGCGTGAACCTCCCCGGCGCGCAGCTCGAGGGAGGCCCCGTCATTGGCCACGACTCCGGGGAACGCCTTCCGGATGCCGCGCATCTCGACCAGCGGCGGTTGCATCGGGCCGGGCCTCCAGGCTTACTTCTTCGGCAGGGTCCCCTCGACGCCCTCGACGAACCAGTTGAAGCTCAGCATCTCCGCATCCGACAGCGTCCTGCCCGCCGGGACGATCACCTTGCCCGTGTTGTCCTTCACGGGGCCGGCGAAGGGGTGGAGCCTGCCGCGGATGATGTCCCGCTTCTTCCCGTTGACGAGCTTTACCACGTCGGCGGGCACGGCCTTGTTGAAGGGAGCCAGGTCGACGATGCCGTCCGCCATCGGCCCCCAGTACTGCCCGGTTTTCCAGGTCCCGTCCATGACCTCCCTGACCCGTTTGACGTAGTAGGGGCCCCAGTTCCAGACGGGCCCGGTCAGCACGGCCCTGGGCGCGAACTGCATCATCGGCGAGTTGTAGCTGATGCCGTACTTGCCCCGCTCCTCGGCGGCCTGCATGGGCCCCGGCGTGTCCTGGTGCTGGGCGATCACGTCGCAGCCGGCGTCGAGCAGGGCCTTGGCCGCTTCCTTTTCCGAGGCGGGGTTGTACCAGGTGTTCGTCCAGACCACGCGGACCTTCGCTCCGGGGTTGACGGAGCGCACGCCCATCGTGAAGGCGTTGATCCCGCGGATGACCTCCGGGATCGGGTGGGCCGCAACGTACCCGATGAGGTTCGACGTCGTCATCTTTCCGGCCACGATGCCCGAAAGGTAGCGAGCCTCGTAGATCCGGCCGAAGTAGGTGGCGGCATTGGGCGCCGTCTTGAATCCCGAGCAGTGCTCGAAGCGGACGTCGGGGAACTTCCTGGCCACGTTGATGACGGCGTCCATGTAGCCGAAGCTCGTCGCGAAGATGACCTTGTAGCCGTCGCGGGCGAACTGGGTCAGGACGCGCTCGGCGTCGGCCCCCTCGGGCACGGACTCGACGAAGGCCGTATTGACGCCGGGGAGATTCCTCTCGAGGTACTTGCGCCCCTGGTCGTGGGCGAAGGACCAGCCCGCGTCGCCCACGGGCCCCACGTAGATGAACGCCGCCTTGACGGGCTGGACCTGGGCCCGGCCCGACGCGGGCGCGGCCGCGGTCAGGCAAAGTGCCGCGGCAAGAACGACAACAAGACGGACGACGGATGCTGCGTGTCTCATGCCCCCACCTCCTGCCTTTTTTTCCCGGGGGATGGATTCTAGCAGATTCCTCCCGTCAAGGGTATAAAAAAGCCGGCCCCGCGATGCGGCGCCCGGCAATTTTGTGTTTGCCCATCGGCGGGGGATGTCCTAGAATGAGTCCCATGCCATCGACGTCCCGCCGGGGGAGCCCATGACCAAGAGAGTCGTCCTTGCCGTCCTCCTTTCCGTCGTCCTGTCCGGGTGCACCTCCGTCCTGTCGAACCGGATCGTGCAGGAGGACGAGAAG
>Ga0067045_1028209_pt1 | contig 39438 bp, 35 predicted proteins | sample TerdegcTABiofilm_FD_59184 | JGI IMG/M metagenome (GOLD analysis project Ga0067045, IMG submission 59184) | Combined Assembly of (Gp0054472, Gp0054536) Wastewater bioreactor microbial communities from Singapore -Terephthalate degrading... | reverse complement strand
GGGCGGAAAGGCGCGAAAATCCCTCGCTTCCGGCGCGGCGTCGCCGCGACCCGCTCGTGATTTTCGGGGCCGCCGACGTTGTCGGCGGCCGCAGGGCCGTTCCATGAGGGCTGGAACGGCCCTGCCGTTTTTATGACGGGGAGGCCGGATTCAACGGATATCCGGATTGTCAGCACTATCGAAAGCCGGTATGGTTGGGAGAAATTTTTCATCTAGAGAGGAATGACCGCGAAAACGTCGTTGCAGCATGTTGTACCCGAAGAAAAACTTTTGAAAAAGTATTCGAAGGAACATATGCTCAACATCAAATCCCAATGTTTCGAGTCGGCTCACTCGCCTTTCAAGAAATTTGTCCAGCTTGCCATGTTGTGGCCGAAGCTTCTTCTCGGAACCGGAAGCACATCGGTTCACCTCTACAATGACGGCTATTCGCCTTCCACGCGGAACTGGGATGAACTGCCTTCCGGCAACGTGTATGAACGCATCATCTCTCGCAACAAGGACGCCTATTTTGCGTACCTGGAAACCATGGCCGGATTCCGTGATGATTTCGAGAGAATCTCCTTGCACAAACAAAACGAGTACGATCCCTTCTGGGGCAATACGGCATTCAGCCCTTTCGACGCCGGCGTCCTGTATTCCTTGATCGCCAGCCGCAAGCCGTCCGTCTACATGGAAGTCGGGGCCGGGAATTCGACGAAATTCGTCCGCAGGGCCATAAACGACCATGGGCTTCGCACCCGGATCGTTTCCATCGATCCGCATCCCTGGACGACCATGGACAGGGTGTGCGACGAGTTGGTGCGCGCCCGCGTCGAGACGCTTCCCGTTGCCAGATTCGCCGCGCTTACAAGCGGCGATGTGCTGTTCATCGACAACAGCCATCGCAGCTTTCAAAATTCGGACGTCACGTTTTTCTTCACCGAGATTCTTCCGAACCTGAAGCCGGGGGTCGTCTACGGCATACACGACATCTTCCTGCCGCGCGACTACCCGAAATCCTGGGCCATGCGCTTTTACAACGAACAGTACCTGCTCATGGCCTATCTGCTGGGCGGAGCGGGCGGGGACGAGATCCTGTTTCCCGTGTCCTACATGTCCTACAGGGATGACGTGAAAACCGCGCTGCTCGGAAAGCCCGGGGCAAAGGCCCCCTGGGGGGAGGGGCCGCTGCAGGGCGGCGCGTTCTGGATGGTCAAGGCGTGACCGGGAAGAACACGTCCGACCGTTTTTTGGAATATTTCCGACTGCTTCTTCTTGGGGCCGTGCTGGCCTGCCCCCTGATTGCGGCCGGGCTCGGGCTCGAACCGGCCGGGAGGATCGGGGGCGAAAACCGGGCCCTGGCCAAGCCCCCGGCCGCGTCCCTGCTCGTTTCCGATCCGGCGGCCTATGCGGCGGGCCTTGTCGCCGCCTTCAACGACAATTTCCCCTTGCGCGAGACCCTTATCCGCACCGGCAACCGTCTCCGGCTGGCGGTGTTCGGAGAGTCCCCGGTGCCCGGGGTGGTCGTCGGCCGCGACGGCTGGCTCTTTTATTCCATGGAACGCGCCCTGGACGATTACCTGAACGTCCTGCCCCTCCCGGACGCCATCCAGGACGCCATGGTGCGCGTCCTCGCCGAGCGCAGGGACCGCCTGGCGGCCAGGGGCATCGCCTTCTACGTGGTGGTGGCCCCGGACAAGCACTCCGTCTATCCGGAGTTTCTGCCCGGCCGCATACGCCCCCTGCGGCCGCGTTCCCGGCTGGACATCCTGGCCGGGCGCCTTCCGGCCGCCGGGATCGAGGTCGTGGACCTGCGGCCCGACCTTCTCAAGGCCAAGTCCGTGCGCCGGGCCTACTGGAAGACCGACACCCACTGGAACGCCTGGGGCGCGTTCGCCGCCGCGTCCCGCATCGTGGACGTCCTGCGGCGGCGCTTCCCGGACATGCCGCCCCTTCGCGAGGCCGACTACCGGGTGGAGGAGGCGGAGACGCCGGGCGGCGACCTGGCCGGGATGCTCCTTCTGCCCGACATCCTGCGCGAGACGGACATCCGGATGATCCCCGTCGACCCTGGCGCGGCCCCGAAGGTGACCCGCTCCACGGTCGAGCGGTCCTCCCCCGGTCTCGCCGATCGGCCGGGCCGGGTCACGGTGGTGACCGAGACGGGGGACATCCGCCTTCCCCGGGCCCTGTTTTTCCGCGACTCCTTCTGCACGGCCATGATTCCCTTTCTGGCCGGGCGCTTCCAACGCGCGGTGTTTGTCTGGAGCAACGCCCATCATCCGGACATCGTGGCCGCCGAAAAGCCCGATGTGGTGGTCTTCGAGCTCGTGGAGCGCTACCAGTACGCCTTTGTCCAGGAAAATCCCCCCGAGCCCGAGGGGCCGGCTGGCCGGTGAGGCCGGATTCACGGGAGGGGCGGCCGTTACCGGTCGGGATCACTACCGATTACGACACCGGATCCGTTCGGAGCCCGGGGGCTGCCCCTCACGATTCTCCAGAGCGGGGGAGAAAAGACTTTTCGCTCGTGCGGCAATGATCCCGAACGTACGGATTTGATTTGTCGTAATCAGTCGTATATCTTACTTCAAAAGGAAATCCGCCATGAAAACAACAATCAATGCCAGCGTAAAAATGCCCCCGGCGCTTCATGCCCGGATCGTGACCCTGGCGGAAACCCGCAAGCGCACCCCTCATGCGCTCATGGTCCAGGCGATCGAGGCCTTTGTCCAGCGGGAGGAACAGCGGGAAGCCTTGCGCCAGGAAGCCAGGGCCGCGCATGAGGACTTTGTGCTGACGGGTCTGCATGTGACCGCGAAAGAAGCGGACGAGTGGCTCGCCGAACTGGAGGCGGGCAATGATGTGGAACCGCCGAAATGCCACGTTTGAAGCCGGTGTGGTCGCCTCATGCGCTTCTGGGGGTTCAGCGGGCCTACCGTTTCCTTGCCGGGAAGGACAGGGGCGCGGCCATGGCCGCGGCGAGAATCATCAGGAAACAGGCCGCCCTTCTGAAAAGGTTTCCTGGCGCCGGCCGGCCGGTTGACGATTTGGACCCGGAACATCGGGAATTGCTTATCCCGTTCGGCGTGTCCGGGTACGCGCTGGTCTACGAGGTGTACGCCGAATGTATCCTGGTGCTGGCCGTGCGCCACCAGAAGGAAGCCGGGTACTGACGGCCTGTCGCTGCTCGTCAGGCCCAGGACAAGAAACAGTACTTTCCGGAGTTTCATCCGGAAGCGAGGACCGGCCATGAACGACATGAACTTGCCCGAAACCTACAAGGGCTATTCGACGAAAGAACTCCTGGCCTTCTGGGGCCGCTACCGCGAGGGCAAGGAACAGGATGCTCCCGTGGAGAAAATTTTGGCAATGAGGGGCTTGCTGAGAGAGTACAAGATCGCGCCGGTCTTCAGAAATCCGGGCGCGGTGAGCTGCCTCAAGACGCCGGAATCCACGGTGGCGTAACCTCTTCCCAGCTCGACCCGTCTGCCCTGAATCATCCCGACAGAACCTGGGGTTCAGAATTCCTGAATACGTCTGTTCGAGGGGGATATGCCGTACATATCCCCCTTTTGGCGACTCCGAAGGAATACCCTCAGGATTCCTGAAGGAACTTTGTGTTTCTTCGATTTGATACCGACCCCCTTTGGATTCTCTGCTTGGAGCCTTGCGGAAGCAGTTCGGCAGGAGGAAGGCTTGACGCCTCCACCAAGATGACGTATTCTGACAGAATACAAAAGGGGGCAGACATGCAGACTGTCACGACGATCAGGTTCGATCAGGAAACCCTTGGGCGACTCGACGGCATAGCAACTTCCCTTGGAAGACCCCGCTCTTGGGTGGTCAAAGAGGCCGTCAAACGATACCTTGGATATGAAACTTGGTTCCGGGACGAGGTCCAGAAAGGACTAGATGCCGTAGCCGAAGGCAAAACCGTCTCGCACGAAGAGGTCAAGAACAGCATCCGGGAACTGGGCATCCATGTTGATTGAGTGGTCGATTCCGGCCAGGGCTGATCTGAAAGAAACTGTAGCCTACATACAACGTGACGACCCTGCCACGGCCCAAATAGTGGCGCAAAAAATCATCAACGCTACACAAAAGCTGGCTGATTTCCCGGGACTCGGACGACCGGGCCGCGTCGAAGGCACGAGAGAACTGGTTGTTTCCGGCCTGCCTTACGTCATGCCCTATGCGGTTGAAAATGAACGCGTGGTGATTCTCCGCGTTCTGCATTCAGCCATGCACTGGCCTGGCGACTAAATCTATGCCCTCTGCTTTGCTTCAAGGCCCGGGTCTGTTCTTTGGTCTGGGCCATGTATGGTGAGCATTTCTTGGTCGAAAAGGGGGGGGCGGCAATAGTGGACACTCCTTTTCTTCGCTCGGCCCGTCTGCACTGAAGCATCCCGACAGAACCGGGGGTTCAGAATTCCTGAATACGTCTGTTCGAGGGGGATATATACGGCATATCCCTCTTTTGGCGAATCCGAAGGAATACCCCCAGGATTCCTGAAGGAACTTTGTGTTTCTTCGCCCGTAGGGGGTATTTGATACCGACCCCCTTTGGATTATTTCACGTGCAGAATCCATGTTTTTCGGAGTTGTTGAGATCTCCCACGGCGTTTTTCGGATTTTTAGGCAACCTTTTTGGTGCATTTTGGAGGATTGGCCCGGAAGCGGGTCTGATGGAATGCGATTTAATCCGTGTTTCCGGAGGCAGGACAGGTGAAGTACAAGTACCTCACGTCCTGCCCTGCGGGGCCGAGCTTATTCGCCTTCGGCTCAACGCCGCCCCAACGTCCAGAAGGCCCTGGAATCGATTTTCAGGAGAAAAACGCCCTCTCCCCTCGACCAATCTGAGGCGTTCTGGATGCCTTAGGAGGCACGGAGGCCTTCGAGGCAGAATATCTCAGCCGCGAGACCCGCTTAGCCGACGCTTGCCAAACGAGGGGCGGTACATTTGTGCCTCTCCGGCTTTTAGGCCAGTGATGCCAGTTCTTGCGCCATCGCCCATAGGCCGATCGCCTCAACGCCTTTTCTCAAAGGAAAACGATCATCACCCGCATGGACAACAAAGGCCTTTTCCGGCCGCACGTCCTCACGGCCCGTATAAAATCCACGCTCCACGTGGGCGGCTAAACCACGTTTGACCTCAATGGCCCATAACGCACCGCTACTGCGCCGCACGAGGAGATCAATTTCGGCCCCGGTGGCGGTTCGATAAAAAAAGGCCTCGGCACGCCAAGGCAGCACCGAAAGAAGCGTCTCCGCGACAAAGCCTTCCCAACTCATGCCAGCCACGGGATGCCCGGCCAAGTCCTCAAGCGTGCCTATGCCAAGGAGGGCGTGAACAAGACCACTGTCACGCACGAAAACCTTTGGCGATTTGACGAGGCGCTTGCCGACGTTGACGTGATAAGGTTGGAGTCGGCGAACAAGCAGCAAATCCACCAGCAAGTCAATGTAGCGCGTCACGGATTGTGCACTGATGGCGAGGGAGCGGCCCAACTCGGAAGCGTTAAGCAAACTCCCCTGCCGATGCGCCAGCATGGTCCAAAGTCGGCCCATTGTTTCGGATGGAATGCGCGGGCTAAACATGGGCACGTCACGTTCCAGGTAACTGCGAATAAAGTCCTTGCGCATGGCAAGGCTATCGCGGTCATTTACGGCCAGGTAACTTCCCGGAAAGCCGCCACGCAGCCAAAGACGGTCACGGTGTTTGAGATCGTTTTCGATTTCAAGCGCCGTGAGGGGCGTCAGATCAATATACGCAATACGTCCTGCCAGGCTTTCGCCCGAATGCCGCAGCAAATCGAGGGAGGCCGACCCCAGGATAAGGAACCGCCCTGTTCCCTTGCCGGTGCGCCGCCCTTTGTCGATCACGCCACGTAAAACGGAAAACAATTCCGGGACGCGGTGAATTTCATCCAAAATGACAAGGCGATCTTGCATATGCTCAAAGAAAAGTGCGGGATCGCTAAGGCGGGCGCGGTCTTCGCTGTCTTCGAGATCAAGGTAAAGGGCTTTTCGCGTCGCGGCGAGCTGCAAGGCAAGAGTCGTTTTGCCTGCCTGACGCGGCCCGATGAGGGCTACCGCTGCCTGACGGCGTAGGGCGTCTTCGACCTGGTGGGTAACGTGGCGTTCAATCATCCCTGCAAATTATCCATGAGCTGGAAGATTTACAAGAATTACTTTCAACTTATTTAAAAAACAGGATAAATATCCAAAGAAAATTGCCTCGCAGGGCTTGTTCTCACGGAGTCCTTTGACAATGTGGGCGGGACGGGTCAGGCGGGGGAAGCCGCCCACCGTGCGCGGGTGGCACGAAACCGCCTCCGCGTACGCTCCCTGCGCGCTGCGACATTTTTCGGACATGCCGCCTCGTTGCGAGGCCGCCGGCCGCGCGCTTACGGCGTCTGGGCCGGGCCCACGTAGAGCGTGAACGGATTGGCCGGGTCCCTGTCCCCCTTAGCCCGGATGGTCTCCACATGGCTGCTGCGCGCGGCCAGATAGTGAAGAAAGGGCTCGGTCGCGCGCCAGTTCGCGTCACTTTCCCCGTTTTTGGACACGAAGACGCAGTACGGCCGCCCCGAGTCGACCTCCTGGCGCAGGCGGTCCTCGGGAAAGCGGAAGTGCGGCCAGATGTAGCTGAGGCCGTCCGGGAGCTTGCGGCCGAAGAGATAGCCCAGCAGGGATGTCTTCTGGAAGGTGATGAGCGTCTTGCCGGCGCAGTCGTGCCGCGCGTAGGCCGCCGCCAGCCCGCGCAAAAGCTCCGCCCGTTCCGGGGTGTCCCTGAGGCCCTCAAGGCCGGGCAGGCCCGTTTCGACCTTCGGCCCCAGGGGCGAGACGTGGCCGGGGTGGCTGAAGTTCACCGAGGTGAAGACGGCGCAGGCCGCAACCGTCAGAAAGCAGGCGAAGACCAGGGCGGACCGGGGGCCGGCGCGGTTTGCGTCCCCCTGCCGGGCCAGGCGGTGCAGCAGGAAAAAGGCCGTCAGATACAGCGGTCCGGCGAAAAACGTCTTGAGCGACACAGGGGCCGCGGTCAATATCTCCTGATTGAACCAGTACAGGCCGATGATCCCGGCGGCGGCCGCCCCCAGCCGCCAGGCCCGCCCCGTCCCCGAGCCGCCCAGAAGGGCCAGGGTCAGGAAGGCGAACCCGAAGAAAAGCAGCAGCTGGAAGGACAAAAGTTCCGGCGTGCGGCCGATCCAGGCCAGCCCCAGGCCCGCGGCCGCCCGGAAGGCCGGGGCCAGGACGCCGCGCCCGGCCCCGAAACCGTCCAGGGCGGCCATGAACACGGCCAGGGACAGGGTCAAGACGGCCAAAAGCCCGAAGGTCAGGCCACAGGCCGGCCCCGGGCTTCGGCCCGACAGCCGATGCCACAGCCGCGCCGCGCCGAAGACCGCCCCCAGAAGGATCGGCCACTGCACCGTGTATTCCAGCACGGACAGGACCTTTTCCAGGCGAAGCCCGTAGGTGGCCGGAACGGTGAAAAAGGCCGTCAGGCCGATGCTGGCCACGTACCAGCCGAATAGCCCGCCGAAGACCACGGCCGCGCCCGCCGCCGGCGCCAGGATCAGCCGCCGGGGCGCGCCGCCGGCCCGGTCCGCGATGGCCGCCGCGACCACGAGCACGGCCGCCGTGGGGCCGGTGGTGGGGTTGATGCAGCAGGCCATTCCCAGGCAGGCCCCGGCCGAAACGCGCAAGAAGAGCGCCCCGGCCCTGTCCGGTTCGCGGCGGTCCCTGGCCGCCGCGTACAGCCCCATGCCGGCCAGGGCGAAGAGCAGGGGGCTGTTCTCGTAGCTTAAAAGCGAGGTCAGGGTGGCCGTCAGGCCGACGGAAAGCCCCAGGGAGACGCAGAAGGCCGCCGGGCGGCGATCCGTGATCCCCCAGGCGAAGAGGCCGAGGCAGGCGACGATGAGCGCGTGGTAGAGATCGCGCTGGGCCAGGACGCCGGTCAGCCCGAGCTTCATGAAAAACGCGCCGATCAGGTAGAACGGGGATTGGGGCAGAAGCGAGTCGAACCCCTGGCCCGTGGCCGCGGCCAGGGAGGCCTGGAGATACCAGCCCTCGTCCGTGAACTCCGTGCCCTTGGCCGGCAGCAGGAACAGGAAGACGAACCCGGCCACGGCCAGAAAAACGGCCCAGCCGGCCACGTCCAGGATGCCACAACGCCGGGGGGGGGCCTCCTCCCGGCGCGTCGTTCCCCCTCGGGGCATCGTTTCCGAACGCATGGCCTTTTCCGTGCTCCTCTTTATTCCCCGCGGTCGCCGATTCCGGCGCGCATGGCGCTCTCGTGCAGCACAACGGCAAGGCCATGTCCGGGGCGGGCCATGGCTCTCCGGAAGAAACACAAGGCGCCGGTCGCGGCCATCCCGGCGTTATGTTCGTTTGCCTGGGGCCGGCGGGTGTCTTTCGTAATGATCGAGCATGGCCGCCGCAATTTCCGGACTGCCCGGCCAGTGGCCGCGCCGCTGCCCGGCATGGGTTGCATAGTCGTCCAGGCGGCCGGGGTCGGGTTGCACCACCCGGCCGTCTTTCAGGAACAGAAGTCCCGCCTTTTCCGTGGGCATCCGCGACACAAAGGCCTCGGCATCATCCAGAACCTCGCGAAGGCGGGCATAGAAAACCTTCGGGTCGATCGGCTCGGCGGTGGGGACGGTTTGCAGCTCTTCCGCCCGGTAGTTGGAGGTGCGCCGGATTTCGGCGATCAGGCCCTCGGGCGTAAATCCCGGGGCCTTTTCCACGGCCGCCCACACAACCGCCCCCAGAGGCAGGATATGGTCGTGAATGGTGAGAAGATCGACAAGGTCGGCGGGCTTGCGGCGTCCGACGGCCGCCATGACCTTGTTGGCGGCAAGATCGACGGGGTGCAGCACATAGCCGAAAAGCTCGTCCTTCAGTGTCGGAAAGAATCGAAAATCGCTGTCCACCACCCATTCCAGGCGGGTGAACGCATCGCCCTCGCGTATCTCCGCCGTGTAGACCTGGGGCTCGCGCCGCAGCCAGATCACCGTGAACCCCTCGGCCTCAAGAATGGCGCTGTCCTCCCGGGCGGCCCGTCCCACCCGTTCTTCACGATCATGGAAGATGTCGATGTCGCCGGATGAACGCACGTCGCCGTAGTGAAGGGGGATGCTTCCCGCGACGTAGCTTTCCGGGTCGCGGTGCGCCGCCAGGAGGCGCAGGATTTTCGACTGGAGGCTAGAGAGCGCCATGACAGGCCTTTTCGATCTGTTCGGCCAGGCGGCGGGCGGCCAGGTCCCCTTCGACGCGCAGGCTGCGGGTGATGGCCAGGGCGTCGGCGGGGGTGGGGTTCTCCAGCCTCCGGACGTTCCACAGCGCCCGCGCCCCGAAGGCCTCGAAGGCCCGGCGGTAGAGAACCCTAAAATCTTCCGGCTGGCCGTGCTCCACGCTCATGGCGGCACCATATCACAGACAAATCCGTTGTCCAAAGCCGTCCGCCGGACGCCGCCCCGGGCCGCGCTTGCCGGCCCAGGGTTCCTGTGCTAGAGCCCAGGCCCAGGCGAATCCGCCGTAATCACGCGGCATCTCACTAAAACCCATCCCCCGCGCCCATGCCCATCTCCTCCAGCGTCCGACTCGGCGACCAGGTCACGATCCATCACCCGGAGCTGGTCAACCTGTACGGATGCGCCGTGGGCGACGAAACCAAGATCGGGGCCTTCGTCGAGATCCAGGCCGGGGCCTCGGTGGGCCGGCGCTGCAAGATCTCCTCCCACAGCTTCATCTGCGAGGGGGTGACCATCGAGGACGGCGTGTTCGTGGGACACGGCGTCATGTTCACCAACGATAAATTTCCGCGCGCAACCCGCCCGGACGGGTCGCTCCAGACCGCCGAGGACTGGGTCACGACCCCCACCCTGGTGAAGAAGGGGGCCTCCATCGGCTCCGGGGCGACCATCGTGTGCGGCGTGACCATCGGCGAGAACGCCATGATCGGGGCCGGGGCCGTGGTCACCCGGGACGTCCCGGACAACGCCCTGGCCATGGGCGTGCCGGCCCGGGTCGTGGGCGAGGCGCGGTCCCCGGAGGAGACGGCATGATCGGTGTCGGCATCATCGGCTTCGGCTACTGGGGCCCCAATCTGGTGCGCAACTTTTTTCAGACCAAGGGCGCCCGGGTGCGCGTCGTGTGCGACGCCCGGCCCGGCCGCCTGGAGACGGCCGCCGCGGGCTATCCCTCGGTGCGCGTGACCACGGATCCCATGGACTGCATCAACGACCCGGCGGTGGACGCCGTGGCCGTGGCCACCCCCGTGTCCAGCCACTACGACCTGGCCCTGGCCGCGCTGCGGGCCGGAAAGCACGTGCTGGTGGAAAAGCCCATGACCGCCGGGGTGGAGCAGGGCAGGCGGCTGGTGGACGAGGCCGCCCGGCGCGGCCTGACGCTCATGGTGGACCATACCTTCATCTACATGGGCGCGGTGCGCAAGATAAAGGAGATCATGGCCCAGGAGTCCTTCGGCGACGTCTATTACTACGACTCCACCCGGGTCAATCTGGGCCTTTTCCAGCACGACGTGAACGTGATCTGGGACCTGGCCGTGCACGACCTGTCCATCATGGACTTCCTTCTGCCGCAAAAACCCGTGGCCGTCTCGGCCACGGGCATGGCCCACGTGCCCGGCCGGCCCGAGAACGTGGCCTGGCTGACCTTCTACTTTCAGGAAAACGTCGTGGCCCACGTCAACGTCAACTGGCTCTCGCCGGTCAAGCTGCGCCAGACGCTCATCGGCGGCAACAAGAAGATGATCGTCTTCGACGACCTGCACAGCAGCGAAAAGGTCCGGGTCTACGACCGGGGCATCACCCTCACCGAGGACCCGGAAAGCATGTACACGGTCATGGTCGGTTACCGCACCGGGGACATGTGGGCCCCGGCCTACGAGCAGACCGAGGCCCTGCGGCTCGAGGCGGCGCATTTCGTGGATTGCCTGGAACACGGGACCTCTCCCATCACCGGCGGCGAAATGGGCCTGCGCGTGGTCGCCGCCCTGGAGGCCGCCGACGCCTCCCTCAAAAAGCGCGGACAGCTCGTGGAGCTGCCGCGGTAACGGTATCCCGCATGATTCCATTTCTCGATCTGAAAGCCCAGTACGCGGCCATCAAGGCCGAAATCGACGCGGCCGTGCTCGAGGTCCTGGCCAGTTCCCAGTATGTCCTGGGGCCGCAGGTGGCCGCCTTCGAATCCGAATTCGCCGCCTTTTGCGGCGCGGCCCAGGGCGTGGCCGTCAATTCCGGCACCTCGGCCCTGCACCTGGCCCTTCTGGCCGCCGGCATCGGGCCGGGCTGCGAGGTCATCACCACCCCGCACACCTTCGTGGCCACCGTGGCCGCCATCCTGTACACCGGGGCCAGGCCCGTCTTCGCCGACATCGACCCCGTGTCCATGACCATCGATCCGCAAGCCGTGGCCCGGGCCATAAGCCCGGCCACGAAGGCCATCATCCCCGTGCACCTCTACGGCCAGTGCGCGGACATGGACCCCATCCTGGAGATGGCCCGGGAGCGCGGCGTCACGGTCATCGAGGACGCCTGCCAGGCCCATGGGGCCTCCTACAAGGGCCGCATGGCCGGAAGCATGGGCGACATGGCCTGCTTTTCCTTCTACCCGGGCAAGAACCTGGGGGCCTACGGCGAGGGCGGCATGGTCACCACCGGCAATCCGGACTTCGTGCGCACCCTGCGCATGCTCCGGGACTGGGGGGCCGAGCGCAAGTACCACCACGTGCTCAAGGGGTTCAATTTCCGCATGGAGGGGCTCCAGGGCGCGATCCTGCGCGTCAAGCTGCGCCACCTGCCGGCCTGGACAGAATCCCGCCGGGCCGTGGCCGCGGTCTACGACCGGCTGTTGGCCGATTCGCCCGTGACCCCGCCCGTGGAACTGCCCGGACGCCGCCACGTCTACCACGTCTACGCCGTGCGCAGCCCCGCTCGGGACGCGCTCCAGGCCTGCCTGACGGACAAGGGCGTGGGCACGGGCATCCACTATCCCATTCCGGTGCATCTGCTTCCGGCCTACGCCGACCTGGGGTACGGTCCGGGCGGTTTCCCGGAGACCGAGAAAGCCGCGTCGGAGGTCCTGTCCCTGCCCATGTATCCGGAACTGCCCCTGGACATGGCCGAGACGGCGGCGAAGCTCGTCAAGGAATGCGCGCATGGACGTTAGGAATTCCCTGGCCGTGGTCACCGGCGGCGCGGGATTCATCGGCAGCCATCTGGTCGACCGCCTGCTCGCGGCCGGAAACCGGGTGGTGGTCGTGGATGATTTTTCCAGCGGCAGCCGCGAGAATCTGGCCCACCACTCCGGGGACGCCCGCCTGACCGTGGCCGAGGCGGACATCCTGGACGAGCCCGGCCTGTACCGGCTTTTCGCCGGGGCGGACTTCGTCTTTCACCTGGCCTGCCGCAACGTGCGCCTGAGCCTGCGCCAGCCGACCATCGTCCACGACGTCAACGCCACCGGGACCCTGAACGTCCTCAAGGCCGCCTCCCGGGCCGGGGTGCGGCGGTTTCTCTACTGCTCGAGCTCCGAGGTCAACGGCACAGCCGACATCGTGCCCATGCCCGAGGACTACCACTTCAAGCCCGAGACCATCTACGGCGCGTCCAAGCTGACCGGGGAGTACTACACCCAGGTCTTCGAGCGCGCCGGCTGGCTGTCCACGGTCATCGTCCGGCCGCACAACAACTACGGCCCCCGCGAACACTACCACGGGGTCAAGGGCGAGGTGATCCCCCGCTTCATCCTGTGGGCCCTGGCCGGGAAATCGCCCGTGGTCTACGGCAGCGGCGAACAGACCCGGGATTTCACCTACGTGGTCGAAACCGCCGATTTCCTGGTCCGGATCATGGAATGCGACGCGGCCCGGGGCACGACCCTCAACCTGTGCCACGGCCAGGAGGTGTCGATCCTGGAGATCGCCAGGCTGGTCGGCGAGCTGACCGGGCTCGACGTCCCGGTGGTCCATGCCCCGGGACGGCCGAGCGACGTGTTGCGCCTTTTCGGGGACCCGGCCAGGTTGCGCCGGGTGCTCGGCGATTCGCCCGGGATCGGCATCCGGGAAGGGTTGGCCAGGACCGTGGCCTGGTTCCGGGACAACGTGCCCGTGACCGAGGAGGTGCTGGCCTCCATGCAGCCCCAGAACTGGGAGGCCTGCGCCCCCGAGCCCTGGCTGGCCGAACGCGAGGCCGGCGGCGCCTGATCCGCCCCGGCAATAAGGGTGTGCCCATGAAGACCATCCCCGTGGCCCTGCCGCTTCTCGGACAGGCCGAGGCCGAGGCCGCCTCCCGGACCATCCTTTCGGGCTGGGTCACCCAGGGCCCCCGGGTGGCCGAGTTCGAGGCCGATTTCGCCCGCTATACCGGCGCGGCCCATGCCTGCGCCGTGGCCAACTGCACCGTGGCCCTGCATTACGCCCTCCTGGCCGTGGGCGTCCGGCCCGGGGACACGGTGGTCACCGTCAGCCATTCCTTCATCGCCACGGCCAACGCCGTGCGCGCCTGCGGGGCCGAACCCGTGTTCGCGGACATCGATCCGGCCACCCTGAACATGGACCCGGACGAGTTGGCCCGCATCCTGGCCGAGGACTACGCCCCGGGCCCGGACGGCCCGTATTACCGGGACGTGGCCCGGCTGGCCCGGGGGGAGAGCCCGCTGGTCCACTTTTGCGGCGAATCCGGCCGGGCCGGGCGTCTGGGCGCGGTTCTGGCCGTGCATCAGGTGGGCGTCCCGGCCGACATGGGGCGCATCCTGCCCCTGTGCCGCGCCGCCGGGGTCCCGGTGGTGGAGGACGCGGCCTGCGCCATTGGCAGCGAAGTGCGCCTGGGCGAGACCTTCGAGAGGATCGGCCGGCCCCACGGCGACGTGGCCTGTTTCAGCTTCCATCCCCGCAAGGTCATCACCACCGGCGACGGCGGCATGATCACCACGAACGACCCCGAACACGACCGCCGCTTCCGCCTGCTGCGCCAGCACGGCATGAGCGTCTCCGACGCCGCCCGGCATGCGGCCGGGGGCATCGTGTTCGAAGAGTACCTCATCACCGGGCACAACGGCCGCATGACCGACATCCAGGCCGCCGTGGGCATCGAGCAGCTCAAGCGCCTGCCGGGCATCGTGGCCCGCCGCCGGGACATCGCCGACGCCTACGCCGCGGCCCTGGGGGACGTGCCGGGCCTGACGCTTCCGGCCGAACCGCCGTACGCCCGGGTGAACCAGCAAAGCTATGTGGTCCGCCTGGACGATCCGGCCAGGCAGGAACCGGTCATGCGCGCCCTCAAGGACCAGGGCGTGGCCACCAGGCGGGGCGTCATGTGCGCCCACCTGGAGCCGCCCTACATCGACGCCTGGCGGGGCCACGGCCTGGAAAAGAGCCGCCTGGCCCGGGACACGGGCGTCATCCTGCCCCTGTATCCCACCATGGACGCGGCCGACGTCGACCGGGTGGCCGCCTCCCTGCGCCGGGCCATGGAGGCCGCATGACCGCGACGCGGCAACTGCTCCTTTTCCCGTTCAGCGGCAACGCCCGCGAGGCCGTGGCGGTCATCGAGGCCCGGAACGCCGTGGCCCCGGCCTGGGACTTTCTGGGCTTCGTGGACGACGATGCGCGCACGCACGGGGCCACGTTTGCCGGATATCCGGTCCTGGGCGGCCGCGAGGTCTTCGCCGCCCATCCCGGGGCCATGGTCCTGGCCGTGCCCGGACGTCCCGAGACCTTCCGCAACCGCCCGGACATCATCGCCTCCCTGGGCCTGCCCCGGGAGCGGCTGGCCACCCTGGCGCATCCCACCGCGGCCCTGGGCCCCCTGGTGCGCCTGGGCGTCAACACCCTGGTCATGGCCCACGTCACCCTGACCGCAGCCGTCGCCGTGGGCGACCACGTGGTCATGCTGCCCGGAACCGTGGTGGCCCACGAGTCGGTCATCGGGGACTACTGTCTGGTCGGCTCGAACGTGTCCGTGTCCGGCGGGGTGCGGGTGGGGCGGTGCTGCTACCTGGGGTCGGGGTCCCGGTTCATCCAGGAGATCGTGGTCGGCGACGGGGCCATGGTGGGCCTCGGGGCCGTGGTCGTGCGCGACGTGCCGCCGGAAACCACCGTGGCCGGATGCCCGGCCAAGCCTCTGACGGAGCGAGCCGTATGATTTCCCTGGTCATCCCCGCCTACAACGAAAGCCGGTCACTGCCCGGGACCATCGCCGATATCCGGGCCGCCCTGGCCGGGCTGCCGGAGTTCGCCGAGGACTTCGAGATCATCGTGGTGGACGACCATTCCGAGGACGACACCTTCGGCGTGGTGGCGGCCCTTGCGGACCCGCGCATCACCTGCCTGCGCCTGAGCAAACGCAGCGGCAGCCACGTGGCCCTGAGGGTGGGGCTGGCCCGGGCCCGGGGACGGGTGGCCTGCTGCCTGTCCGCCGACGGCCAGGACGACCCCGGGGCCCTGCCCCGGATGATCGCGGCCTGGAGGGAGGGGGCCCGGGTGGTTTGGGCACTGCGCCGCAACCGGGAGGAGGAACCGCTCCGGGTCAGGCTCTTCGCCCAGGTCTTCTACCGGCTGCTGCGGATGCTCAATCCCGGCCTGCGCGGCCGTATCGACCTGTCCCGGGCGGACTTCTATCTTCTGGACCGCAGGGTGGTGGACGCGATTCTCAGGTGCGGCGAACGCAACACCTCGCTTTTCGGGCTCATCGTGTGGCTGGGATTCACGCAGACGGGGGTGGAGTACGACCGCCGGCCCCGCCGGCACGGCCATTCCAAATGGAGCTTCAGAAGCAAGATGCGCCTCGCCCTGGACTGGATCGTGTCCTTTTCCGGGGTGCCGCTTCGGCTGATGACCTTCCTGGGGTTCGGCATCGCCGGGCTGGGGGCGCTGTACGCGGCGGTGGTCATCGTCCGGGCGATCTTTTTCGGCGCGCCGGTCCTGGGCTGGCCGTCCATCGTGACCCTGATCCTGCTCCTGGGCGGGCTGCAGCTCGTCACCCTGGGGGTCTTCGGGGAATACCTGTGGCGCATCTTCGATGAGACCAAGAAACGTCCCCTGGCCTTCATCGAGGCCGACTCCGGGGAGAAAAACCCGGAATAATTGCATTTTCTTTAAAATACATCCGCATTTTTGAAAGGACGCGGCATGGCGGGCCGCCTTCAGGCTGATTTCCAGCCCGGGCCCCGCCAGGCGTTTCGCCCTCCCCCGGTCCCTCCGCCCCGGGTCTGTCCGTGCCGGCCGGCGCGCGCCGGCAACCGTCATCTTTTGTGCAAAAGATGACCGCGCACGCCACAAAAAAATAAAAAATTTCAGAATGTTACAGGAACACACAAAAAAGCCTTGCGGGATTCGTCAGGTTTTGTATCCAGAACGGGCAAAACCGCACGAAAAAAGAAGGGGTCGCGTGGCCGCGAAAAACCATCCGCGAAAGGGCAGCACGCTCACGGTGGAGCCGATCACCAGCCTGGAGGCGATCACGGCCATCCGGTTCCTGCTCAAGGACCGGCCGCGCGACCTGGCCCTGTTCGTGGTCGGGATCAACACCGCGCTGCGGGCCGGGGACCTTCTGGCCCTGACGGTCGGGCAGGCCCGGGAGATCCTGGCCGGCGGCGAGCGCGGCGCGGCGATCCGCGAGCACAAGACCGGCAAGGTCCGGCGGCTGGTGTTCAACCGGGCCTGCCGCGAGGTGTTGGCCGGCCCGGGCGGGATTCTGGACGGTCCCGGTCTGGACGAGTCCGGGCCGCTTTTTTCGGGCCGGCGGGGCCGGATGACCCCAAGCTGGCTCAACCGGCTGATCAAGGGCTGGTGCCGGGCCGTGGGGCTCAAAGGCCGGTACGGCACGCACACCCTGCGCAAGACCTGGGGCTATCATCAGCGGGTGAGTTTCGGCGTGGACATCCCCACGCTCATGACCGTGTTCGGGCACGCCAGCCAGCGCCAGACCCTGACCTACCTGTGCGTGCAGCCGGAGGAGGTGCGCGGGGTGTACGCCAATGTGCTGTGAGGAGGGCGCTTGCAGAGGCCGGGCCGGGAAGGCTCCCTCCCATGTTCTTGTTTTCCCGGCACTGGCCCTCGTCTCGGCCGTCGTCTTCGGCCCGTGTTTTTTCATCATCTCCGGGGACCTGGAGAGTTTTTTTTCAACGATCTATTCCACGGCGGCCCAGGCCCGTTTTCTGACGCAAGGGGGCGTGAACCTCTGGACGACCATGCTCGGCCTGGGGATGCCGCAGCCTTTCGCCTCCACCCTGTCCTTCCATCCGATCATTTTTTTATTGCGGCTTGTGCCGATGAAGATCTGTCTGGCCCTGTTCTACTGGCTGCAGATGACCGCCGGGAGCTGTTTCGTCTACGCCACGGCCAGGCTCGTCAGGCTCTCCGGGTTCGCCTCCCTGTGTTGCGCGGCCACCTACCTGTTGTGCGCCCCGAATCTCAATTACGCGCTGGTCGACTTCTGGCCCGAGGTTTTCCATGTCTGGAGCCTTCTGCCGATCCTGTTCTATTTCATTCTGGCCGTACTTGACGCCGACTCATCCCCGAAGTCCCTGTCCGGGGCCTGCCTGCTGGCCCTGTTCGCGGCCCTGACCATGCTCAACGGGCACAACGGCGTGGTGGCCACCTATGGGATCATGCTGGCGGCCTTCGTCGCCGCGCTGCGCCCGGGCGCGAGGCAGGCGGCCTGGCTGGCCGTGGCCGGACTGGGGTTCTGCCTGGCCGTGGGCTTTCGGGCCTTCACCCTGTATTCGGAAATGTCCTTGTTTCCTCCGGTGATCGACCGCCTGTACGTTCCCTACAACCTGTTCGCGCCGCGCGAACTCTGGGCCATGTTCGTCAAGCCCCTGGTGCTGTGGGGAGACGAGCCCTTCTTGCAGGCCAATCTGCGGGCCGGGGTCCGCAACTTCTGGTTCGGGCCGATATTCGCGATCCTGGCGATCGTGGGGATCCGGAAGGGGAACCTCGCCACCCGGGACCGGCGGGCCTTTGCCGTGGTCCTTCTGGGAGGCGTCCTGCTCGCCCATCTGCCCAAATCCTTGTGCGGCGGCGTCATCGCCTGGCTCATCGCCTTCCGCGACCCGGCCATCATCGCCGCGCTGTTTCTGGCCGGGGCGGCCATCGACCGCCTTCGGAGCCTTGGCCGGACCTGGCGTCTGGGCATCGGCGCCCTTGTGGCCCTGCATTTCCTGCTCATGGCCGCGGGCGCCTCCCCGTTCTGGCTGCAAAACCTTTCCTCCGCCCTGGTCCAGGCCGGGGAAAAGCCCCTTTCGTTCATGCCCGCCGCGAAACAGGTCGCCGTCAGCATCCTCGATGCCTCGCCCCTCATCCAAAAGCTGCGCGAAATGTACGCGAAATCGCCGGGACGATTCCTGTTCGCCGGGGATATCGGAGGCGGGCACGGTTTCCCCTACGACCTGATCCGCCTCGGCCTCGGGTACAACACGCTCGGGTACCACGGGCTGCCGGTCGTCAACGGATACTTCAAGGGCGTGTACGTGCCCGTGTATCCGCCGACGACCATGCTCATGCACAGCCACATCGTCGCCGACAGGAGCCTGGCGGACAACACGCCGCTTCTGGACGTCCTCGGCGTGCGCTACATCCTGGCCCTGGACACCGAACCCAAGCCCCCGGGGACCAGTCTGGCCCTGACCTGGCCGACGGGGGAAACGTCGACGCTTGCGGTCTATGAGAATCCTGACGCCTGGCCCTTCGCGGCGTTCGTTTCGGCCGACGCCCTCGACCTTACGCTGTCGCCCGTGTCGGGATGTCCCCACGACCGCCTGCTCTGCGCCGACGCCGGCCCGGTCCTGTCCCGCCGGATGGGCGACGTCCGGGCCACGCTTTTGGAAGACGGCGTGGCCGCGGAATTCGCCCCGTCGGACGACACCCGCTGGCTGCTCGTCAGCCAGATGTATCGGCCCGGCTGGCAGGCGGTGGGCACGAACCGGGAAGGGGAGCGGACGCTCCTCGCGACCAGGGAAGCCCTTGACGCTCTTGTAGCCGTGGAGATACCCTCAGGCATTGTCTCGGTGGACATCCGCTACCGGCCGCGCCTTCGACTCTGGCTGGCCTATCTGTCCTGGGGCATGCTTGGGGTGTTGACCGTCATCCCGCTCGCCATCGCCGTCAAAGGGCGGACGGACCGCTTTCGGGCGGGGAAGGATCGCGCATGACCGCCTTCAAGGGGCGGCCGGCGGAGGGATGACCGGGGATGGTGAACAGGAAAAGAAGTATGCCCGCGTCGTTCGCATCAAAGATATCGTGTCAGGAGCTGGATAGTGCAGCGTCAAAACGTCGCGCCTCAATGCATCCCCCTCGATATTCGTTCCGATCTTGATATCAGTATCGATATCATTGTACCCATCTACAATGAAGCGGAGGTCATCCCGCTTCTTCTCACCAGGCTGGATGAGGTCTTCAGCCCGGAAAACATGCGCCGGCACCATCTCAAGCAGGCGCGGTATCTCTTTGTGGACGACGGCAGCCGCGACGATTCCGCGGCCCTGCTCAAGGAACTCGGCGGCCGGCAAAACCCCATGCGACTGATCGTATTTACGAGAAATTTCGGACACCAGGCGGCGATCAGCGCCGGCATCGCGTTCAGCGATGCGGATGTGACGGCCATCATCGACGCCGACCTCCAGGACCCGCCGGAACTTCTGCTGGACATGGTCGCCCTCTGGCGCCGGGGGGCGGAAACGGTGTACGGCCAGCGGGCCACGCGGCAGGGCTCGCCCGTCAAAAAATTCTGTTACGCGGTCTTTTACCGGCTCTACCGGTTTTTGTCCTCGGTGGAGGTGCCGCTGGACAGCGGCGACTTCGGGCTTATGGGCCGTCCGGTGGTCGGGGCGCTGAGCATGCTGCCGGAGCGGCTGCGTTTCGTGCGCGGCCTGCGGGCCTGGGTCGGCTACGACACGGCCCGCCTCGAATACCATCGGCCGGAACGCGCCCAGGGAGAAACCAAGTACACCTTCCGCAAGCTCTATCACCTGGCCACGGAAGGCCTCGCCTCCATGAGCATCATGCCCCTGCGCCTCTCCCAGCTCGCCGCCCTGGTCCTGTTCGTGCTGTCCCTGGCCATGCTGGCCGCCGGGTTTCCGGGCTGGCTCTCCGACAGGTCCTGGATGCTGCCGGTCATGCTTTTCACCAACAGCATCGTGCTCTTCGGCCTCTATGTCCTCGGATCGTATCTGGGCAGAATGTACTGGAGGTGAAGGGGCGGCCGGCATTCATCGTCAGGGAAGTCGTCAGCAGGGAGCCCCGGTGAGCGCCGCTCCCGCCCCCTTTCCGGATCAGTGGTACGAGATCTCCTCGCCCGACCACTTCTGGTTCCAGTGGCGGCTGGGCGCCTTCCGCTCGCTCTTGCGCGACCTGGGGGACCTGCCGGAGCGGCCGCTGCATGTCCTGGATGTCGGCTGCGGCCAGGGGATCCTGCGCCGGCAGCTCGAGGCCTGTTCGGCCTGGGTGGTCGACGGCGTGGACACCTGCGGCCATGCCGTGGCCGCCAATCCCGCGCTGCGGGGGCGGGCCTTCGCCTACGACGTGTTTGAAAGACGCGCCGAGATGCTGGGACGGTACGACGCCGTCCTGCTTTTCGACGTCCTGGAGCACATCGCCGACGACCGGGCGTTTCTGGAAACCGCCGTGGCCCATGTCCGGCCCGGCGGCTTTGTCTTCCTGAACATCCCCGCCCTGGAGGCGTTCCGGGGGCGGTACGACAGGGCGGTCGGCCACCTGCGCCGGTATTCGAAGGCCACGCTGCAACCGGTGGTCGAGGGGGCGGGCTGCAGGGTGGAGCGCCTGCGGTACTGGGGGATGGGGCTGCTGCCGCTGTTGGCCCTGCGCAACTGCCTGACGGCGTTTCAATCCGACACGGCGGCCATCGTGGCCAGGGGCTTCCAACCTCCCGGCCGCCTTGCGGGGGCGCTGCTGGACAGGGTCGGGGCCCTGGAACGGAAAATCCTGCCGTCGCCGCCGCTCGGGGCCTCGCTTCTCGCCGCGGCGCGCCGAAACGAGGTCGGGTGATGGCCTTTTTCAGTCGCGAGTTGCAAAAAAAGCTGGCCCGGTCGCTCGTCACCAAGAGCCGGCCGCTGTACGTCCAGTACTATATCACCGCCCGCTGCAACCACTATTGCGAGCAGTGCAACATCGTCTACGCCCAGGCCGACGCCCCGGAAATGAACATCCGTCAGATCCGGGCCATGGCCGAGAACCTCGCGGAAATCGGGGTGTGCATCGTCCTGCTCATCGGCGGCGAGCCGTTCGTGCGCCGGGACCTGCCGGAAATCATCAAGGCCTTTGTCGACAACGGCATCCACGTCCGGATGCAGACCAACGGGCTGGCCTCGCGGGCGGCCATGCGGGCCTGCATCGAGGCCGGCGGCCACGATATCAGCATCTCCCTGGACAGCCTCGACACCTCCACCCAGGACACCATCAACGGCATGCCCCACAGCTTCGAGCGCACCCTCAAGGCCGTGGCCATGGTCAGCGAACTGTTTCCCCAGGGCGGGCAGGGGTTTTTCGGGACGGTGCTCATGCCCCGCAACCTCGAGCACCTCGCGGCGGTCATCGAATTCGCCACGCGCATCGGCTGGTGGGTCTCCCTGGTGCCGTGCCATGTCACCACGCCGGACCAGCCGCGCGGGTTTCGAAGTTTCGACGACGACGGGGTCTGCGCCTTTCCCCGGGACAAGCTCCCCAGGCTGCGGCAGGTGCTCGACGAGCTCAAGGTCCTGCGACGCGGGGGCAAACATCTCTATGACTGCGACGAATACCTGGACGACATCTACAGGTTTCTGGCCGAGGAGCCCACGCGCTGGCGTCGGCGCAACCACGGCGTCTGCGATTCCCCCAACCTCTACTTCGCCATCGAGCCCAACGGGAACATCCAGCCCTGCTGCGACTACAAGATCGGCCGGGATTTTCCGGTGTATGCCCCGGAGTTTGTCGGATCCTACCGCAGCGGCGAGATCCATGAGGCCATCCTGCCCTTTACCGCCAACTGCCCGGGCTGCATGTACGGCAGCTATCCGGAAATCACCCTGACCGCCCGGTTCCTTCGGCCCATGTTTCACAGGATGTCGCTGTTCAACCGGGGCTGCGGCCTTGCCCGTCCCTATTCCGAGGCGGAACTGCGCGACCTCGCGGCCGGGATCATGGCCGAATTTCGCGGGGAGAGGCGGTCATGAGAAAGGAAAAGGCCCTGCGCCACCTCCTGCTCAGGCATCTGTACGCCTACCGGGAGGCGGTGTCCCCCGGGCGGTACGCCGAGGCGGCGCGATCCCTGGCCGTCACCGCCACGCCCGAGGGGTATCTGGTCCGCTGGGCGTTTCAGGGACGGGCCCATGAACTGTCCGTTCCGGGGGACGACTTCGATTTCTATCGCCGGGGCGACACGGCCAAGGCCGCCGCCGAGAACGACCGGTGCCTGGCCACGCACAACGACCGCAATGCCCGGCTTCTCGCCGGACGCATCCTTGGAGCGGGCGCATCCCCCCCGCCGCGGTCCACTCCGGGCCGGCCCCCCGCCGGGCTGGTCGGCGCGACGCTCAACGCCCTGGCCGTGCTTGGAGGCATGGTCGCGGGCGGGATGCCGCTGTCGTCAGGGCTGGCCGCGGCCGCCCTGCCGCTGCTCGAATTTCTGCCCCACGGCAGGCTCGCGGCCTGCTGCTGGCTGATCCCGCTGGCCTTCACGCCGCTGGCCGGCGGAGTCCTGTGCCTGGCTTTGGCCTACGGGATCATGCAGTATCTGGACCCGGAACCGGCCCTGCGGCCCCTGCGGGTGGGGCTGTGCGCCCTGGCCGCCGTCCTCGGGGCGTTCGGCATGGCCTCCCCGGGCGTTTCCCCGGCCTGGACGCCCGCCGTCCTGGTTTTTGCCGCCTCCGTGGGTTTTGCCGTCATCCGGGACCTCTATCTGATCCACGACAAGGCCATGGGGCTCGCCCTGCCGTTTTTCGCCGCCGGCCTGGTCCTCTCCGGGAATATCGGGAGCGGCCTGGCGGTCTGGGCCGCCCTGGCCCTGGCCGCCGTGGCCTGGATCAATGCCGGGACGCGGACCAGGCCCTCCCGGCCGGACGGCAACGCGGCCGGGGAACCGGTTCCGGCCAATACCGCCGCGGCCTGGGACAGCTTCTGGACCTCCCATTTCGCTTCTGCCCCGGCCCATGCGGCCCTGTCCTTCATCCGCGCAAACATCATCGCCCGGGGACTGCGGCGGCTTTTCGCCCGGTATTTTCCCGAAACCGGGATTTTCGTGGAGATGGGCTCGGGGTCGTCCGAGACCAGCGCCCGGCTGCCGGCCGGAGGGCGGACCCTGGTCTGCCTGGATTTTTCCTTTCCGCCCCTTGCGCGGGCCAGGACCATGCCGGCCATCGACGCCGCGGTGCAGGGGGACATGTACAGGCTTCCCTTTGCCGACGGCAGTCTCGACGGCATCTGGAACCTGGGGGTCATGGAACATTTCACCGAGCCGGAGCTGGACGCCGTCCTCGAGGAATTTTGCAGGGTGCTCAAGCCCGGGGGGCGCTGCCTGCTCTTGTGGCCGCCGCTTTACGGCTGGTACAAGGCCGGCGCGGTCTGTCTCGAAACCCTGCTCGGTCTGGCGCGGCGAAAAAAGGTCGCCCTGTATCCCGGGGAGGTGACGCTTTTCACCAGCAGGAAGAAGGTGGAAGCCTTGTGCGGCCGGCACGGGTTTTCCCTCAGGCGGGCCTCGCACACGCCGTTCGACCTGTTCACGTATGTGGTTGTGGTCATCGACAAAAACACCACCAAGCCGGCATGAGGGCATCTCGACCGTGAATTGGAAAAGTCTGACCTATTTCTCGCGCTTCATGGTCACCGCCTTGTTCAAGGGGCAGGTCACGCCGGGCAAGCTTTTCAAGCTGTCCGCCAACATGGCCTACGCGTTTTTGCGCATCCCCAGGGCGCCTTACGGCCCGGCGGCCTTGTGGGTCGAACCCGTGAACTACTGCAATCTGCGCTGCGCCGGGTGCTGGGTTCCGGCCAAGCAGGCTCACGTGGAGCATGTGGCCATGCCGCTCGAGGACTACAAGCGCCACGTGGACAGCGTCAAAGACTCCCTGATGTTTTTGATCCTGCAGATGAGCGGCGAACCGTTTTTGCATCCGGACATCTTCAAGATGATCCGCTATGCTTCGGACAACCGCATCGCCGTCTGGACCAGCACCAACGGCAGCTACAAGACCCCGGAGGACTGGGGGGAACAGGTGGTGGCCTCGGGGCTGGACACCCTGTATATCTCCATTTCCGGCGCGACCCAGGACAACTACGGAAAATACCACCGCTGCGGCAATCTGGACAATGTCCGGGAGAACGTGCGCAAGATCAACGCCGCCAAGGAGCGCGCGGGGTCGAAGACCCCGCGGCTGGCCTTCCGGGCCCTGCTGACCCCGGAAAACAGGCACGAATTGCCCGACATCAGAAAGATGGCCGAGGCCATGCGGGTCGACCTGCATCCGCGCTACGTCAATACCGACTACGTGTACGAGGGCACCCCCAGGCGCACCCCCACCCCGGAGGAGATCGAGATCACGGCCAAACACGAACCGCAATCCCTGAAAAACCACTGCCACGGCCTGTGGGTCGCGCCGGCCCTGACCTCGGACCAACGGCTTCTGCCGTGCTGCTACGACTGGCTCTATCCCCCGGCCATGGCGGCGCTGCGGGAGAAGGGGGCCACGGTCCGCGACGGCTGGAGTTCCCCCGAGTTCAACGCCTTTCGCCGGGAGATTTTAAAAAACCGCGCCCAGTTCTCCAGCTGTCGGTATTGCGACAACTCCCTGGGCTTCAAGGACTCCTTTTCCGAACGACCCAACGTCATTACCATAGCGTTCAAGGGACATGACTGATTCCATGCGAAACACCCACGGGCTCACCATCGAGGACTGGAACGAGGCCTTCGTCTCCGTGGACAAGGCCATCGGGCCGCGCAAGGCCACGATCCGTTCCTTCGGCATCCCGAAAAGCGCCCGGATCCTCGAGGTCGGCTGCGGGGAAGGCCTCAATCAGCGGGCCTTCGCCGAACTCGGCTACCAGCGGGTGTTCGGCATCGACATCTCCATGGAGCTGCTGCGATGCGCCTCCGGGGCCGCCCGGGCCCGCGCCGACGCCTTCCGGCTGCCTTTTGCCGACGCCGCGTTCGACGCCCTGTACCTTGCCGACTTCCTGCACCACATCGATGTCGCGCGGCTCTTTCCCGAGCTCGTCCGGGTGCTTACGCCCGGCGGGGCCATCCATATTTCCGAGCCCTGGCCCGGTCTTTTCCGCCGGATGGCCGACTTTCTGACCTTGCGCGTGCTGTACGGCGTCTCGCGCACCCTGCGCTATCGCCGGGTCATCCTGTTGTTCGAGTGGGAGGACTACAGCGGGTGGTTGCGGGACTGCCGGCGCATCATGGCCGAGGTTCCGGGCCGCCATGGATTGAAGACCGTCAAGAAACAGCGAACCCTGTTCGACATGCGGCTGTCCCTTGCATCCTGAGCCCCTGGCGGGCGTCGGGACCTTCCGCCGTCAGGGGCGCTCCGGCCGGTCCCAGATATAGCGCGGGGCCTGGTCGCCGCAGTTGAAAAGCAGATCCAGGATGGACATGTCCGGAAGAAAGGGCCCATGCAACTGGGGATATTCCGGATAATCGTAGGTCATGTATTCCAGGGCCACGCCCGCCGCCTCGAAATCCGTCCCCTCCCCGAGGTAGTTTCTGGCCCGGGGGCCGGAGACGTAGCGCGCGGCCCCGAGCGCCGTGCACATGGCCAGGACCCGGTCCGCGCCCCGAAGCTCCGTGCCGATCCCCAGGGAGCTTGACCGCAGAAATGTGGTCCGGATGCCGAGGCGGGCGCACACCTCCTGGGTCAGTCCGATGCACAGATCGGACAGGCTTTCCCCGCAGTCGGCGACGCTTCGGGCCACGAGGGGGAAATAATCCTCGAAGAACGGGGCCTTGGAATAGGCCTGGGAGATGGAGCCAAGGACCTTCTTTCTCCAGGGCTCCGCGTCGTTTATCCGGGCCTCGCATATGGCCTGGGTCAGGCGGCCCTTGGTCAGGACCGGCACGGTGATCCACTGCCAGCCCGCGGCCGTCTTGATCTTGTTCCGGTTTCTCCAGGAGTTTTTCTCGTATTGCACGTCGTCATAGAAGACGAAGACATCCGAGCGGCGGATGATGTCGAAGTAGCCGCGCCAGGGGACGAAGCTCGGCTGGATGATGGCCAGGGTGCCGGCCTTGTGACCGACGTTTTTCATTTCGGGCGCGTCGTCTCCCTGACGATCCGGTCGTATCCGAAGTCCCAGGGCGCCGTCGCCCAGTCCTTGCACTCCTCGCACAGGGCCATGCCCTGGTAATCGCCCTTGAGCTGGCGTTCCCGCAGCCGCCGGTAGGTTTCCCCCTGCCAGATTTCCGCGATGGACTGGCGCTCGACGTTGCCGATGACCGTGATGTTGCGCCAGTCCTCCACGCAGTACCGGACGTCGCCGGAATGGGTGATGGTGATGCGTTTCCAGAACTGCGGACAGGGCCAGCGGACCTCGGGCACGGCCACGGACTCCACGGGCTTGATGTCCACCAGGCCGACCTCGTCGCACAGGTTGCGGACCAGGACGAAATCCACCTTCGGCTCCCAGAAGGCCCTGAAGTCGTCGATCTGGTGGGCGTTGAGAGGCTGGCGGATGATGCTCACGAAGATGCGCATGGAGCTGCCGGCCTCGTTGCGGGCCCGAACCAGGCCGAGGGTGTTGGCCACCACCGTGTCGTAGTTTCCGCCCCGGCGGATCTGCTCGTAGATGTCCTTGCTGTGGGCGTCGATGCTCACGTCCACGATGTCCAGGCCGCAGTCGACCAGCCTGCGGCTGGTCTCCGGCGTGAGCAGCATGCCGTTGGTCGTGAGGTTGACCGGGGCCACGCCGGCGTCCTTGGCCATGTGCATCATCTCGAAAAAGTCCGGGTGCAGCAGGCTTTCCCCGTCGCTGGCGATGCGCATGAGCAGGATGTCGCGGCCGGCCGTTTCATCCACGATCTTCTTGAAAAGCTCCTTTTTCATGAACGCCGGCTTGTAGCCGGCCTCCTTCTTGATCACCGGGTGGGCGCAGTGCACGCACCGCAGGTTGCAGACGTTGGTGAAGTCCACGATGACCATCGGGGGAAACTCCCGGTCCTTGTCGCGCATGAAGGTGTACGGCGTGTCCATGATGACCCCTGTTTATTTGACGTTGCGGCATATGGCCAGGAAGGTGGTCCCGAAGGGGACCAGGCCGCGGCGCATGAGCATGGTCTCCAGTTTTCCCAGGAAGGAAAGCGATCCGTTGACCCACGGACGCGGCGGGGCCAGGCGTCGGCGCCATCCCTGGCCGCGATCCGGTTTCCCGGGCCTGATCCGCTCCAGGAGGCTGTTGAACAACAAGACGGGGAAGAGGAAGGAAAACATGTACCCCTTTCGGGCCGGAACGAAACCGGAGTCCCGCAGCAACCGCACCAGCCGGCCCCGGGAATACCGCCGCTTGTGGAAGGAATAGTCGTCGAAGGAGGTCCACAAGGCCATGAAGGCCGGGACCATGACCAGCAGGAAGCCGCCGGGCTTAAGCACCCGGGAGCATTCCTCGAGCACGGCCCGGTCGTCGTCGACGTGTTCCAAGAGGTCGAGAATCGTGACCACGTCCATGGAATCCGTGCGCAGGGGAATGCGCCGGGCGTCGCCGACCAGGGCCGGAACGCCCTTGGCCCGGCAGTTGGCCGCGGCCTCCCGGGCGCATTCGATGCCCACGTAGGCCCCGTATTCCCGGATGGTCGAAACCATGGAGCCGTTGCCGCAGCCGAGGTCGAGAATCGCCGGCGCGGCGGGAAGCCGCGGGGAAACGTCCCGGAGCAGGGTTCGGAGCAGATGCCGACGGGTCCTGTACCAGAAGTGGTGCTCTTCTATGGCGTTGAGGAAGGCGATGTCGTTTTCGCTGTAATTCTGCTCAGGCATGGGGACTCTTTTTCAGGCGCAGGCGGGTCCAAAAAAGAATCTGATCCCGAAACGTCCGGATGAAGTGCTTGGGATGTCCGTACTTGCTTCTGCCGGCCTTTCTCGGATGGAATGTGGTCCGGAACTCGACGATCTTGTAACCGGCGCGATAGGACTTTATGATAAGCTCAGGGGGAACGAACACATCTTTTGCATGCAACTGGATAGACTGGCAGACGGCGCGCCTGTACATCTGAACGAAATTGTAATCATGCACCGGGGTGTTGAAGAGCAGCCGTATGATCAGATAGTTGACGTAGGAGGTCAGCTTGCGGAACACGGAATTGGCCGAGCGGTCATGCCGGACCATGACGCAGACGTCGGCCTGCCGCGACAGCATGAAGGGGACCGCCCGGGCCAGGTCGGCCACGTCGAAGGGCAGGTCGGCGCAGTTGGTGCAGACCAGGTCGTACCGGGCGGCCTGGAAGCCGTCCCGCAGGCCGTCGCCCACGCCCCGGTTTGTGGCGTGATACATGGCCCGGACCTCGGGAAGCTCCCGTTCCAGGGCCTGGACGATCTCCCTGGTGCCGTCCGTGCTGCAGTCCTCGACCACGATGACCTCAAAGCGCCGGGCCAGCCGGCCGAGGACGGCATGGACGTAGCGGACGCTGTCCTCCACGACCTCCATGTCGTTGTAGGCCAGGATGATGACGGAAATCTCCTCGATGGGCGTGGGCGCGGCGTCGTTCATCGGGAGTACCATGTGAGAACCTTGCGCAGGGCCTTGATGACCATGGCCGCATCGACCCGGCTCATGGACGGGTTGGTGGGAAGGGTGATGCAGGTGTTGCCGGCCCGGTCCGCCACCGGATAATCGGCGGCCGAAAGGGCGTATTTTTCCCGGTAATAGGCATGTCTGTGAACGGGAAGGTAGTGAATGCCCACGCCGATGTTCTCTTCCCGCAGGGCGGCCGCGATCTGGTTGCGGTCCGTGCAGAGTTTGTCCATGTCCAGAAGGATGATGTAGAGATGCAGGGCATGTCTGGAGCCGTCGTAGAGATGCGGCTGGTAGCAACTCGCGACACAGTCCATGTCCTGGATCATGCTGTTGTAGTACAGGGCGATCTCCTCCCGCCGCTTCTGGAATCCCTCCAGTTTTTCAAGCTGTGCGAGGCCGATGGCCGACTGGAGGTCCGTCATGTTGTATTTATAGCCCAGAGTGCTGGCTTCGTAGAGAATGACCCGCTTGGTCTGGTAGCGCTGCCAGGCGTTGTCCCGCAGGCCGTGCTGACGCAGCAGCTTGAGCGCGCCGAGGACGGACTCGTCGTTCCCGGTGACCATGCCCCCTTCGCAGGTGGTCAGGTTCTTGTTGGGGTAGAAGCTGAAACAGGACAGGTGTCCTCCGCCGCCGATGCGCACCCCCTTGTAGGCGCCGCCCACGGCATGGGCCGCGTCATACAACAGGCTCAGGCCGTGCTTGTGCGCCAGGGCCTCGAAGGCCTCCATGTTCACGGGAAGGCCCCCGAAATGCACGGGCAGGATGGCCTTGGTGCGCGGGGTGATGGCCGCCGCGACCCGCTCCGGATCGAGGTTTAGCGTGCCTGGCTCGACATCCGCGAAGACCGGCCTGGCCCCGGTGTATTCGATGGCGTTGGCCGTGGCCACGAACGTCAGGGGGGTGGTGACCACCTCGTCGCCCGGGCCGATCCCCAGGGCCAGCAGCCCCAGATGCAGGGCCGCGGTGCAGGAGCTCGTGGACAGGGCCCAGCCGCTGCCCACGTACTCGGCGAAGCGGTTTTCGAACTCCAGGGTCTTTTTGCCCATGCCGATCCACTGGGAGCGCAGGGTCTCGACCATGGCCCGCTCCTCCTCGTCACCCAGGGAGGGCAGCCCGAAAAAGATGTACTTCTGGCAGACGGGCTGCCCGCCCTCCATGGCGATGGTCTCCGGCGCGAACCCGGAATCCTCGGGAAGGTTGCGCAGCGCAGGTCGTTTCAGGTGTTCGAGGTGGCGTTTGTGAAAGGTGGGCCCGTCCATTTCGGCCCCGTCCACCACCACGGATTCGAGGGCCAGGTAGTCCTGGCCGGTGGCCACGAGGACCTCGTCGTCCAGGAAACAGATCTCCCCCGGGGCCATGTTCGGCACGCCGCGCCGCCGCAGTCCGACCCGGGCCAGGATGCACCGCGTGCCGTCGAGATAGGAGTATGCCCCGGGCATGGGCGGTGCCAGGGCCCGGACGACGTTGCGGATGGAGGCGGCCGAATAGCGCCAGTTGATCTGGTTGATGCGCTGGGAGTCCCGGGGATAATAGGAGCCGAAGCTGTCCTGGGGCCGGGGGTCGAAGGCGTCGCGCTCGATCATTTCCCACAGATCGGGCAGCATCCGGGCGATCAGGTCCGTGGCCGCGTTGTGCAGGGTGTAGCCCGTGTCGTCCGGCCCGATGGGCAGGGGGCGCTGCATCAGGATGTCGCCTTGGTTGTAGGGGGTGTTCATGAACTGGGCGCTCACGCCGGTTTCGCTTTCCCCGTTGGCGATGGCCCAGATCAGGGGCGCGAACCCCCGGTATTTGGGCAGCAGCGAGGCGTGGAAATTGATGGCGTAGCGGGAGGGGACGGCGATGATTTCGGGGTCGATATACAGGCCGTAAAAAACGGACAACAGGACGTCCGGGGCGAAGCGGCGCATGTCCTGCAGGATCTCCCGCTTCAGGCTGGCGTCTCCCGGATCCTGTATGACCCGGATGCCGTGGTTTCTGGCGAAATCCAGGACCGAGTCGGCCCAGAAATAGACCTTTTCGGAATAGGGGGCGACGGCGAACAGGTCGCTGGCGGGCAAAAAACCCGTCAGGAACTCGAGGATGCGCACCGCCCCCCCGGTTATTCCCATATACGGCGACCTTCATACGTTTTTCTCCCCGGACAGGTTCGAGGCGCCGTCCAGCGTCACCGCACGGGCCGGCCAAGGGCGGCCGCGGCGCGGGCAAGGCGCGCGCCGAGCAGGGCATACCCCTGGGAGGTGAAGTGCACGCCGCTTTGGGGCAGATCCTCGGTCGTCATCATTTCGGTGTCGGCAATGGCGACTGCGGCCTGACTTTTTTTCACCGTTTCCCAAAAGCGAAAACGGGCGTCGTTCGGATCGGCCCCCAGTTGGGCGAAGACCACCGGCAGGGCGGCGTCGCCGAGATCCGTGCGCAACGCGGCGACGATGGCCTCGAACTTCTTGGGCCACGCTTGGGCCAGATCCTCCCGCATGGCGTCGTTTTCTCCCTGCAGCCACAGGACGCCGCGAACCACGCCGTGCCGCATGGCCTCGCGGGCCCGGGCCAGGCACGAGCCGTACAACGTCTCCCGGGATGCGGCGGGCTTCCAGGCGTCGATGCCGCTGCCCCCCTTGGCGCAGGGAACCAGGCCGACCGGACGGCCCGTCAGCTCGCGCAGGGTCATGCCGAAGGCGAGGGAAGGCCCGTAGCCGGCGTTCGTGTCCAGGGAAACCTCGTCCACCTGCCCCGCGGGGTCATCCACCGGCTCGGCGGCGGGCTTCCACTGTCCCGAGTTGGCGTACATCCAGACGCCTTCGGGGGCAAAGGCCGGCGAAACCTCGCCCAGGCGGCCCCGGCCGCTCATGTTGCTTTGCCCCATCAACAGAAAAATATCCATGTCCCCGGGTATGCCGGGTCCGGAGGCGGAAGAGGGGGGATCGTCCTTCCCTGGCCGGGCCGCGACGGACCGGCGGAGGTTCTTGAGCGCCACAAAGGGCTGCCCGAGCAATTCGAAACGATATACCGTTTCGAATTCCGGATCGCGCAGCAGGGAGTCCACCACCGATTGCCCATGGCGGAAGAGAAAATAATGGTGCTTCGGCGTGGAATACGCTCCGGGCGAGGCATTGCAGACGACATAGTCGGCACGCTGCATGATTTGTTCATGAAGGCTTTGAAGGAGCGCGGGGATCTCGTTTTCCGGGGCGTTGACGGCAAAATCAAGTTTAAGAGTAGTGTCCAACGGATGAGGATAATAGAATTTTTTTATTGTGTCGCGGCCTTGTTGCAGTGAAAAATAGCGTAATGCATCGATACTGATTTGGTCATGCCACATGAAGGCCACGGTGGATGCTTCCCGGTCCGGCGCTGACAAGACGCTGGAAAGCTCCCGCGCGATATGCAGATGTTCCGGTTCGGCCGGCGGCGTTTTGGCCAGGGTGCGATGGACGCCGGCCCAGACCAGGACCAGGCACAGGACCCCGAGCCCTCCCAGAAGCACGCGGCCGGAAGGCGCGCGGCGGCCGGGCCCGACGGCCGTCACGATGTAGAAGATCAAAAAAAAGAAGCCCAGGAGCGAGGTGTAAAACATGTGCTTGACGCTGTGAAACCCCAGGCCGGACTGGCTCGGCGTCAGCTTGAGATAGACGATGAGCAGAAAGGAGGTGACGAACAGGGACCACAGCCCGGCCCCGAGCACGGACAGGCCCCGGGCGCCCAGGAGCGAGGCCCGGTCGAAGCGCAGCACGGCGCAAAGCCGCAAGGCGACGAGGCAGGCGCACAGGCCGCCGACAAGGGCCAGGGTCGCCACCCAGGTGCCCTGGTCCAGGCTTACGAGCGGCCCCACGCGACCGAAGAAGATCAGCAGCGGGACATCCCAGAACCCCTGAAGCGAGGCCAGGACGTCGTGACCGAAGGCCCAGCGCAGGTACGTGTTACCCATGCGCGACCAGATCGAGGCGTAACAGAGATACAAAAAGGGCAGGACCATGGCCGCGAAGGGCAGAAGGGCCGGCAGGAGGACCCGCCGCGGGGTCCCGAAGTCCCGGCGCCACAGCCGGCCGAGGAGCCAGGCTCCGGCGATGGGGCAGAAGATGAGGATGAACCAGAAGATGCCGTTGTCCCGCGACCAGATGGAGAGGGCGGCGACGAAACCAAGGAGCAGGCTTTTCCAGACGGACGGCTTCCAGACGGCGGCGAAAAACAGAAAACAGGCCGCCCCGAGCAGCGCGACGAAACCGATGTCCCGCTGCAGGTCGTGGAGGCCTCCCTGCCATGAATAAAACGTGTCCGGCAAAAAGATCATCAGGGATGCCGCCACGCCCAGCTTCCAGTCCTTTCCCAGGGCCAGGGCCGCGCTGTAAACGGACAGCATGAACATGAAGATGCACAGGGTATGAAACAAGAGGAGGCTTTGCGGCGTGTTCTGGAGCACCGGGGAGAAAACGAGGGCAAAGAAGCTCATGCCCCAGGAAAGAAAATGTCCCGAGGCCAGCTTCAAGGCGGGGAAAAACCCTTCCGCATGCAGGGCGTTCCTCACCTCATACATGTACATGTAGCTGCCCATGGAATCGTAATGGGGCATGTGCGTGGCATAGGCATTTTTGAGATAATGATATTCAAGGATATGGAAAACGGCCGCCACCGCCAGCAGGGCGGCGAAACCCGGAAGCCATGCCGTTTTCTGAGGGGAGGTATCGACAGATGAACGTGGTGGAGACGAAATGGTCATGTCCGTATCGCGGCAACGATCAAAGGCAGGGCTTCCCGCCCGGGGTCGTGCGGCATCATTTCTCTTCGGTCACGGGTTGGGAAATATATAAAATTTCCATGGAACATGCGCATGGAGCCGTGCATAATCCAAGGAGATTTTGAACACGGGTTCACTAGCACGCTTTTCTTCCAAGCGCCATCCCGCTTCCGGGCGTGTTTTTCAAAAGCCGGAAGCCCGGAATACGGCAGACCGCGCCGAAGTTCCTCAACCGCCGTCCGGACGGCGCAGACGGCTCCACAGCCGCCATGCCGCCCCCCGCAGAAGATGCAGCCGATGCCGCACCGGGAAAAAGGTCCGCTGCACGCGCCGCGTCTCCTCCCGGCACAGGGGGAGGTGTGTCGGGTCGACGCTGAGCCCCCCGTCGCCCATGACCGTGACCACCAGATCCACGTTCGCCCCGTGTTCGCGGGCGGTCCAATGCCGGGCCACGAAGTCGTAATCCCCGGCGATTCTGAAGGAGGCGTCGAAGCGGTTGGTCGCAAAAAGCGACGCGCGGTGGAACAGGGCCGTGTGCGGCACGGGCATGCGTTTCGGGAGATCGGCCGGGACCGTGGCGGCGTCCCCGGAGATGTCGGACACGTTTCCGGCGGCCCGGTCCTCGAGCAGGGCCCTGCCGCTGGCGAACCGGACGGCCGGCGGCAGGGCCTCCAAAAGCGCGCGCGCCCGCATAAGCGTGTCCGGCGCGGCCAGCCTGTCGTCCGCGCCCAGAAACAGGACCCATTCCCCAAGCGACGCGGCGTTCGCGGAAAGCGCCGTGTTCCAGGCGTCGTAGATGCCGGCGTCTGGGGCGCTTTCCAGGCGCAGGTCCGGGAGCCTTTGCCCGTAGGATCGCGCGATGGCGACCGTGGCGTCCCGTGAGCCGCCGTCCTGGATGATGTGCGTGAAATCCCGGCAGGTCTGTTCCGCCAGGGACTCAAGCAGGCCCGGCAGGGTCTTTTCCGCATCGCGCGTGGCGGTGATAATGGTGAAATACGCCATCACGGCCTCGTCACGCGGCCACGGTCAATCGGCCAGGCGGTTGTACACGTCGTCCAGGCGGACGATGTCGTCCTCTTCCAGGTAGGAGCCGGTCTGGACCTCGATGATGTTCAGGGGGATGCGGCCCGGATTTTCGAGACGGTGCACGTTGCCGATGGGGATGTACGTGGACTGGTCCTCCCGCAGCACAAGCTCCGTGTCGCCGTTGACGATGGCCGCCGTGCCCCGCACCACGATCCAGTGCTCGGCCCGGTGGTGGTGCTTTTGCAGGGAAAGGATCTGGCCCGGGTTGACCGTGATGCGCTTGACCTTGAACCGGTCGGCCTGGTCCGTGGTCTCGTAGGCGCCCCACGGCCGGTAGACCTTGCGGTGGGAATCCACCTCGGGGCGGCCCTCCCGGCGCAGCCCGGCCACAAGCTCCTTGACCCGGGGCGAGGCATCCTTGTCCGCGACCAGCACCGCGTCGGCCGTGACCACCACCACCAGGTCCCGCACGCCCACCGCGGTCAGCAGCTTGTCGCGCGAATCGAGGTAGCATCCCCGGGCGTCATGGAGATGCACGTCGCCATGGGTCACGTTGCCGTGCGCGTCCTTCTGGCCGGCCTCGAACAGGGCGTGCCACGAGCCCAGGTCGCTCCAGCGCACGGACATGGGCACCACGACGCCCTTGTCGGTCTTTTCCATCACCGCGTAATCGATGGAGTCCCCGGGACAGGCCTCGAAGGCCTTCCTGTCCAGGCGGATGAAGTCCAGGTCCGTTTTGCCGGCGGCCACGGCCCGGCGGCAGGCCGCAAGCATCTCCGGCTGGAAACGCTCCAGCTCCCGCAGGAAGGCCGAGGCCTTGAGCGCGAAGATTCCGCTGTTCCAATAATGCCCCCCCGCGGCCAGCATGGCCCCGGCCCGCTCCGCGTCCGGCTTCTCCACGAAGGCGTCGATGTGCCGCCCGGGCCCCCTGGGCCGGCCGCCGCGGATGTACCCGTAGCCCGTCTCCGGGCGGGTCGGCTCGATGCCGAAGGTGACCAGCCGGCCCTCCTCGGCCAGGGGCAGGGCCTGCTCCACGGCCCGCGCGAAATCCTCCCGGGGCTCGATATGGTGATCCGCCGGCAGGACCAGAAGCACGGGGTCGGACTCCTCGCGGCGCAGGGCGGCCACGGCGATGGCCGGCGCGGTGTTGCGCCCGGCCGGTTCGAGCACGATTTCCCCGGCAAGGCCCAGGCTTCTGAGCTGCTCGGCCACGATGAACCGGTGCTCGATGTTGCAGACGGTCATGGGCGCGCAGGCCCCGGGAAGTCCGGCCACCCGGGCGAGCGTCTCCTGGAACAGGGTCTTTTCGCCCACAAGCGCCAGAAACTGTTTCGGGTACAGGTTGCGGGAGAGCGGCCAGAGGCGGCTTCCGCAGCCGCCGCACAAAATGACGGGCTGTATCATGGAATATCCCGGGCGATCAGTTTCCGCCCTGCACAAGGTTGCGGATTTCCAGGGTCTTGGCGCGCATGAGGTCGGGGTCACCCCGGGATTCGACGTTGAGGCGCACCAGCGGTTCCGTGTTCGAGGACCGGATGTTGAACCGCCACGTTCCCATGTCCATGCTCAATCCGTCGGTCTCGTCGACCGACTCGGCCCGTTCCCTGTAGAATTCGCGCAAAAGCGCCAGGGCGGTCCGGGGATCGTCCAGCGTCATGTTGATCTCGCCGCTGCTCGGATAGTCTCGGATCATCGCGTCCACGAAGGCCGAGAGCGGCCGGCCCGTGGCGCTCACAAGCTCGGCCACGAGCAGCCAGGGAATCATGCCGCTGTCGCAGAAGTAGAAATCCCGGAAGTAGTGGTGGGAACTCATCTCCCCGCCGTACAGGGCGTTTTCCCGGCGCATGCGGTCCTTGATGAAGGCGTGGCCGGTCTTGGTCATGATCGGCACGCCGCCCGACTCCAGCACCACGGCCCGGGTGTTCCACACCAGCCGGGGGTCGTGCAGAATGACCTGGCCGGGATGCTTTCGCAGCATGAGCCGCGCCAGAAGGCCGACAAGGTAATAGCCCTCGATGAACCGACCCTGCTCGTCGTAAAAGAAGCAGCGGTCGAAATCCCCGTCCCAGGCCAGCCCCATGTCGGCCTTGTGGGCCAGCACCGCGTCGGCCGTGGCCTGGCGGCGTTCGGGCAGAAGCGGGTTCGGAACGCCGTTGGGGAAGCTGCCGTCCGGCTCGTGGTGGACCTTGATCCAGGTGAAGGGCAGGTGGGGCTCCAGGGCGTCGATGAGCGGACCGGCGCAGCCGTTTCCCGGGTTGGCCACGATGCGCAGGGGCGAAAGCCCTCCCACGTCCACCGTGCCGAGCAGGCGCTCGATGTAGGCCCGCCGGTGGGCCAGGGGCCGCCGCGATCCGGCGCGGGGCGGCGGGTCGCCCCAGTTTTCCGCCAACACGCGGTCCTTGATGTCCTTAAGCCCCGTATCCCCGGAAATCGGCGCGGAATTCGGCCCCACAAGCTTCATCCCGTTGTGGTCCCGGGGATTGTGGCTGGCCGTGACCATGATGCCTCCCCCGGCCCGGAAGTGGGCCGTGGCGAAATACACCTCCTCCGTGCCGCACAGCCCGATGTCCAGAACGTCCGCGCCGCCCGCCGCGAGCCCGGAGGCGACGGCCCCGGCCAGGCTCCGGCTCGTTTCCCGGATGTCGTATCCCAGGACCACGGTTTCGGGCCGCAGTTCGGCCGCGAACGCCCGGCCGATGCGCCAGGCCAGGGCGGCATCGAGCTGCCGGGGGACCTGGCCGCGAATGTCGTAGGATTTGAAGCAGTCGAGGGTGTCCATGTCTTTTCCGCAGGGGGGGGGGGCGGCCCTGGAATATGCGGCTGTGTTCGCCGTCCGCACGAGGCGGCTTCCGGTCGTGTGCGCGGATCAGGAGTCCCGCTTCTCGGAACGGTTTTGCAGGAAGTCGCGGTACGCGTCGCGCAGGCCGTCTTCCAGGGCGATGCGCGGTTTCCACCCCATGGCGAAAAGCCGTCCCGAATCCATGAGCTTGCGCGGCGTGCCGTCGGGTTTTCCGGGGTCGGTGTCGATCCCGCCCCCAAACCCCACGACGCGGGCGATGAGCCGGGCCACGTCCAGGATCGTGTGTTCCTCCTGGCTGCCCACGTTGATGTGGCTTTCGCCGGAATAGTTCTCCATCAGGAACACGCAGGCCTCGGCCATGTCGTCCACGTGCAGAAACTCGCGCAAAGGGGTTCCCGTGCCCCAGATGGCCACCCTGTCCAGGCCGGCCTCCCTGGCCTCGTGAAAACGCCGGATCAGCCCCGGAATGACGTGGCTGTTCTCCGGGTGGTAGTTGTCGCCGGGGCCGTAGAGGTTGGTGGGCATGGCGCTGACGGCGTCGAAGCCGTACTGCCGGCGGTAGGCCTGGCACATCCTGATGCCCGCGATTTTGGCCAGGGCGTAGGGTTCGTTGGTGGGTTCGAGGGGGCCCGTGAGCAGGTACTCCTCCTTGATGGGCTGGGGGCAGATCCGGGGATAGATGCACGAGGACCCCAAAAAGAGGAGCTTCCTGACGCCAAAGCGGTAGGCGCTGTCGATGACGTTGTTCTGGATCTGCAGGTTCTGGTAGATGAACTCCGCCGGATAGGCGGCGTTGGCGTGGATGCCCCCGACCTTGGCCGCCGCCAGCATCACGTAGGCGGGCCTGTGGTCCGCGAAAAACGCGCGTACCGCCGCCTGATCGCACAGGTCCAGTTCCGCGTGGGTGCGGACCACGAGGTTGCCGTACCCCGCCCGCGCCAGCGCGCGGCACAGGGCGCCGCCGACCAGGCCGCGATGTCCGGCCACGTAGAACGGGGCGGTCTTGTCCATGTTACTCGTTATAGGTGAAGGACTTGAATCCCGCCACCTTGCACACGGCGTCGCGCATGCTCAAGGACAGATCCTCGCGGGCCATCTCGGCCACCATCTCCTCGAAGGTGATCTTCGGGGACCAGCCCAGCTTTTCCTTGGCCTTGGCCGGGTCCCCCAAAAGGGTGTCCACCTCCGTGGGCCGGAAGTAGCGCGGGTCGATGCGCACGATGACATCCCCGGGCTTGGCGTGGCACTGGATTCCCTGGCGGCCCCCAGCGGCCCGGGCCAGCCTGTTCATGTCCACCGAGGCCACGGTGCCGGTTTCCTCCAGGCCGCTCCCCTGCCAGTCCAGGGTCAGGCCCACTTCCGCCGCCGCCGTGTTCACGAAGTCGCGGACCGAAAACTGCCGCCCGGTGGCGATGACGAAATCCTCGGGCCGCTCCTGTTGCAGCATCAGCCACTGCATCTCCACGTAGTCCCGGGCATGGCCCCAGTCCCGCCGGGCCTCAAGGTTGCCGAGGTAGAGGCAGTCCTGCAGCCCCAGGATGATGCGCGCGAGAAGGCGGGTGATCTTGCGGGTCACGAAGGTCTCGCCGCGTATGGGCGACTCGTGGTTGAACAGGATGCCGTTGCAGGCGTACATGCCGTAGGCCTCGCGGTAGTTGACCGTGATCCAGTAGGAATACAGCTTGGCGCAGGCGTAGGGCGAGCGGGGGTAGAACGGCGTTTTTTCGGTCTGCGGAACCTCCTGCACCATGCCGAAAAGCTCCGAGGTCGAGGCCTGGTAGAAGCGCGTCCGATCGGCAAGGCCCACGATGCGGATCGCCTCCAGCAGCCGCAAGGTGCCCAGGGCGTCGATGTCCGCCGTGTACTCCGGGGACTCGAACGAAACCTGCACATGGCTCTGGGCCGCGAGGTTGTAGACCTCGTCGGGCCGTACCTCCTGCAGGATGCGGATGAGGTTGCAGGAGTCGCTCATGTCGCCGTAGTGCAGAAAGAACCGCCGCCGGCTGGCGTGGGGGTCCTGGTACAGGTGGTCGACGCGGTCCGTGTTGAACAGGGACGAGCGGCGTTTGATGCCGTGCACCTCGTATCCCTTGCCCAGAAGAAGTTCCGCGAGATACGCGCCGTCCTGGCCGGTGATTCCGGTAATGAGGGCCTTTTTCATAT
>Ga0067045_1000028_pt1 | contig 39452 bp, 42 predicted proteins | sample TerdegcTABiofilm_FD_59184 | JGI IMG/M metagenome (GOLD analysis project Ga0067045, IMG submission 59184) | Combined Assembly of (Gp0054472, Gp0054536) Wastewater bioreactor microbial communities from Singapore -Terephthalate degrading... | reverse complement strand
GGCGCAGAATCATGCGTATTGGAGATATCGTGGTCTTTGACAAGGGATACTACTCTTATGATAACTATATCAAGGGTATTTTTGAATTTAACATTGTTCCTCTGATATTTTCGAAAAAGAATTTTTCTTCTTCGAAATTGATGGAGAANCTCGTGTATCCACTCTGGATATTTGGTAGATCTGATACTCTCCTTCTTATGAAACGGTTTGCNTCTCTTGTCAGNAAGTTNCTCATATACNTCAAGGACCAGACACCATTTCTGGAGAAGAGATCTCTTATNGAGGATGTATTCAAAACAGCGAAGAATGCATTCGGTTTAAGGAGAATACACAAATATACAACGAAATCTGTGAAAAAAACGGTCTGTTTGAATGTACTTTTACTCGGACTCGTTATTTCTCTGGGATTTGGTGAAAAGATTGGATTACAACGGCTTTCTGAGTGGTGACTAGGGGAGGGGGCTAACCCTGTAATTTCGCGTGGAGAAGGGTTCATGGTTCCCGGGTATTGCCGGATAACCCCTTTGCTTCGAGTGGAGATGGCATCGGCGCTGTTTTTAAAGGCAGCTTGGAAAAACTGAACGGGAGGAGCTTTTTTAGTGCTGTTTGGAAGCTCTGGCTTTGCAGATCCTGTGCAACATGTCATACCACCCGAAGAAAACGGAACGGATTGTTTTCCTGCAGGCCTGCGGGACCCCTTTGTTTCGACTGGAAAGAGTCTTCTTCCACCCTGTTTTTTTACTGGTTTTTGGTATTTGTTTTGNTTNNCTNNTTTTGGTTCTCTCCTTTTGGTTCTCTCCTTTTGGTTCTCTCCTTTTGGTTCTCTCCTTTTGGTTCTCTCCTTTTGGTTCTCTCCTTTTGGTTCTCTCCTTTTGGTTCTCTCCTTTTGGTTCTCTCCTTTTGTTCCTCTCCTTTTGTTCCTCTCCTTTTTGTTTCTACTGGACCTCTCCATCTTTCCTGCAGGGAAAAACATGGAACGATCTGCAATCTTTCCATCATGAAAGAAAGATGGAAAAAGAACCGGGTTGCATTTCAGAAAATTTTTATAATAAAAAATACAACAAGACAACAAGCTGTTCTTTTCAAAAACAAACAAAACACCGTGAGTTCTCACACATTCTCCACTCGAAACAAAGGGGTCCCCCACACCCCGCGGCAGATACATCAATCCTGTGGAAATTACCGTTTTTCACATCTGCAGTAACTGCGTTTTAATTTGTTCTTTCGTATTTTACTTTTCAATCCTTTGGAATTCCAGTGGAAATGAAGGGGTTTATATCGCATCCAAACAGCTGCCTTTTTGGACTTAGCAGGGATATGATAATCTCCCAAGGGGGTCATGGATGGCAGAGGATCAGAGNGCAGCAATTGGGTTGTTCAAAAAGTACCTTGAAAGCAATAAAATCTTCAAAAACAGGGAAGTACTGCGCCATTCATACAGACCNCAAATCCTGCCCCACAGGCGACCCCAGATCGACCAGGTCGCAGCGATTCTTGCACCTGCCCTCCGCACTGAAACACCATCAAACATACTCATCTACGGTAAGACGGGGACGGGAAAGACTGCAGTGGTCCGCTATGTCGGGTCGGAGCTCGAGACTGCCAGTGTCCACATGGGGACGATCTGCAGGGTCGTTCACCTCAACTGCGAAGTCATCGATACCCAGTACCGCGTCCTCGCGCAGATATCAAAGACACTTCTCGGCGAGGATGAAACAGCAAGTGACAGGCTCCGGACCCATATCCCCATGACGGGGTGGCCAACCGATCAGGTCTACTCCGAGCTGAAGAACCAGCTCGAGGGCATGGGAGGCGTCCTCGTCATCGTCCTCGATGAGATAGATAAACTCGTCAAAAAGTCCGGTGACGAAACCCTCTACAACCTTTCCCGGATCAACTCGGACCTGAAAAAGTCAAAAGTGAGCATGATCGGGATCTCAAACGATCTCTCTTTTAAGGACTTCCTCGATCCGCGGGTTCTCTCCTCCCTCTCTGAAGAGGAACTGGTCTTTCCGCCGTATAATGCACCCCAGCTCTGCGATATCCTCCGGCAGCGTGCCGAAATGGCCTTCCTCGAGGGTACCCTCGAGGAGGGTGTCATTCCCCTCTGTGCCGCGCTCGCTGCTCAGGAACATGGGGACGCCCGTCGTGCACTTGATCTCCTGCGCGTATCCGGTGAGATTGCCGACAGGGAAGAGGCTGGCAGGGTTACCGAGGCGCATGTCAAGATGGCGCAGGCCAAGATCGAGACAGACTCGATGATCGAATGCATCGCGACGCTGCCCACCCAGAGCAAGGTTGTCCTGTATGCCATGCTCCTCCTTGACCAGATGGGGCAGACGATCTTCACGAGCGGTGAGGTGAGCAGGATTTACAAGGAGATTGCACCTGCCCTCGACCTTGACGTCCTGACGCACCGGAGGATCACCGACCTCATCTCGGAGCTGAACATGCTCGGGGTGATCAATACCCGCGTGGTGAGCCGGGGACGTTACGGGAGGACAAAAGAGATGTGGTTTGATACAAATACACGTAAGATATGGGACGTTATCACCTCGGATGCCCGACTCAGCGCCCAGAATATTGCCGGGAAGGATGTCCAGTGGTGCAGATCCCTGTTCAGGTGACACATTCATGGATGAGAAAGACATTCTCCTGCTCCAGCTTCTCGAGGAGAACAGCCGGCTGACCCCCCAGGACCTCGCGGCCATGGTCGAGATGACGCCGGAAGCAGTTGCTGCCCGGATAGCAGCATTCGAGTCATCGGGAGTGATACGTGCGTATACGACCCTGATCGACTGGGAGAAGGCAGGGAACGGGGAAGTGTCTGCGATCATCGAGCTGAAGGTGAACCCCGAGCGTGACTTTGGCTACGATCGGATAGCCGAGAGGATAGCCCGGTTCCGCCAGGTCAGGTCGCTTCGGCTGATCACAGGGGTGTATGATCTCCAGCTGATTGTCACCGGCAGGACGATGCAGGAGGTGGCACGCTTCGTCTCCGAGTATATTGCCCCGATGGATCGCATCCGGGAGACTGCCACCCATATCGTCATGAAGAGTTACAAGGAGAATGGCCGCACCTTCTGTGAGAAGGAAGAGAGCGAGCGTATCCCCTACTCCCTGTGAGGTCACGATGAGGGACTTTGTCTCCCGGAAGGCAAGGGAGATTCCGCCTTCGGGTATCCGCAGGTTTTTCGACCTCGCCCTGACCATGGACGAGGTCATCTCCCTCGGCGTTGGCGAACCGGACTTCTCGACTCCATGGAACATCTGCGAGGCGAGCATCTACTCGATCGAGCAGGGGGGCACATCCTACACACCGAACCGTGGCATCAGGCCACTCAGGGAGGCTCTATCCGGCTGGCTCCTGGACCACTACGGGCTCTCCTGTGATCCCGAAACCGAGATGATCATCACCACGGGGGTTTCCGAGGGCCTCGATATTGCGATACGGGCAGTCGTCGATCCCGGCGACGAGGTCCTCGTTGCAGAGCCCTGTTACGTCTCCTACTCTCCCTGTGTCACACTGGCCGGCGGGACTCCGGTTCCGGTCCCCTGCGTGGAGAAGGACCAGTTCAGGCTCAACCCCGATAGACTGATGGATAGGGTGACAGGGAAGAGCAAGGCACTCGTCATGAACTTCCCGAACAACCCGACGGGAGCAGTCATGAGACGGGAGGATCTCCGGGCAGTTGCAGACATCGTCTGTGACCACGACCTTGTCCTGATAAGTGACGAGGTGTACTCCGAGTTGACATACGACAGTCATCACGTTGCAGCAGCAACCGTTGGGGACCTCGCGCTCCGCACGATAACCCTGAACGGATTCTCCAAGGCGTATGCAATGACAGGGTGGCGGATCGGGTATCTATGCGCCCCGAAGGAGATCTGCGATGCCGCGCTCAAGATACACCAGTACGTGATGCTCTGCGCCCCGGTCATGGGACAGGTTGCAGCGCTCGAGGGGATACGGCGGGGAGAGGAGGAGAAGAACCGGATGGTCAGGGAATACAGGGTGCGTCGCAACCTCATCGTCGAGGGCCTAAACCACATCGGGTTGCGGTGCCACCGGCCCGAGGGGGCATTCTATGCGTTCCCTTCCGTTGCAGAAACAGGCCTTTCTGACCAGGAATTTGCAGAACGCCTCCTCCTTGAAGAACACGTCGCCGTCGTCCCGGGAAATGTCTTTGGATGCGGCGGCGAGGGCCATGTCCGCTGCGCCTATGCCGTTTCGCGCGAGGATCTCGCGCGTGCTCTCCAGAGGATGGAAGCGTTCGTCTCGAAGCAACGAAAACCAGTCCTGTCTCCCGTTCCCCCGCACGACCATTCCTGACAGCCGTCTCGTCGCTCTTCACGGCAGCAGCTTTTCAGGAGGGACGTGCGGACTATTCCTTTACATCTCCCGGAGAGATCGAATCGCGAAGACGTCCGGGGGTGCCCCGGCGATCCGGAATCGGTCCGGCACTTACGCACGATAGGCTTTTATCCGGTATCCGGGTGTATAGTATATGGTTGTACCATGAGTTGCACCATTGTCGTGGGCGGTTTTTTTGGTGATGAAGGAAAGGGCAAGATCGTGGCACACCTTGCCTTTCGGGACCATCCCTCCATCATCTCCCGGGGTGGGGTCGGTCCGAATGCCGGCCATACGGTGAAGATGGGGGAGAAGGAGTACGGGGTGCGCATGGTCCCATCGGGGTTTGNGTATCCCCGCGCCCGGCTGATGATCGGGACGGGAGTCCTGGTCGATCCGCGGGTCTTTGCGAGGGAGGTCGAGATGCTCGGGGTCAGAGGGAGGATATTTGTCGATTCACGGTGTGCTGTCATCGATGAAACCCACATCGAGCGGGACAGGTCGAGTTCCCACCTTGCAAAGACGATCGGGAGCACGGGGAGCGGGTGTGGCCCCGCAAACGCGGACCGGGTCCTGCGCGTGGCAAGACAGGCACGGGACATCCCGGAACTTGGTCCTTTCCTTGCCGATGTCCCCCTCGAGATCAATTCAGCCCTTGACCGGGGAGAAAACGTTCTCCTCGAGGGGACNCAGGGCTTTGGGATATCGCTTTACTTTGGAACGTACCCGTACGTCACGAGCAAGGATACGTCCGCGTCCCAGATAGCGGCCGACAACGGTGTCGGACCGACACGTATCGACGACGTTGTCGTTGTTTTCAAGGCCTACCCGACACGGGTCGGGGAGGGACCATTCCAGACCGAGATGGAGAGGGAGGTCTCTGACCGGATGGGCATCCAGGAGTTCGGGACGGTCACCCACCGCCAGAGGAGAATCGGCCAGTGGGATGGTGCAATGGCGCGATATTCCGCCATGGTCAACGGCTGCACGCAGGCGGCGATCACGGGAATCGNCCGGGTGGACAGGGACTGTTTTGGAATAACCGACTACGACCGGCTGACAAAAAAAGCACGTGATTTCCTCTCCCAGGCAGAGGAGGATATCGGGTGTCCCATCACCCTCATCTCGACAGGCCCGGACGTCAGCCAGATCATCGATATCAGGGGTGAGATGTGAAGCGTTCCCTGCTTCCCATCCTCTGCTGTCCCGTCTGCAAGGGAGACCTCACGCTCCGGGTGGCAGTGGAAGACGAAAAAGAGATCCTCGAGGGTGTGCTCCACTGCCCGTCCTGCGCGGTCGATTACCCGATCGAGGAAGGAATCCCGGATCTCCTCCCCCGCGAAAAGAAATAAGGGTAATTCCGGTGCTGGACGGAGAAAGGAGGGAAAATGGGACACCCCTGCCGGCACCACCCCTGCAGAAGCCCAATCTCCTCTGGAAAACGCATCCGGAGTCCTGTGGATACCGACCCGTGTCCCAAGAGATATCCTGCTGCTTTTCCTGCGGGGTAAACACCTGACCGTCCCTTAGCCATGCAAATTGTTCGTCTCTTCATCATCCCTCTCTCCCTCCTCGTCGACAGGGCGACCGGAGACCCCCATTCCCGGTACCACCCTGTCGCTCTCCTCGGGCAGTTCATCGCGCTCTGGGGAGATCCNCGCAAATTCCGCCCCTCCCTGCAGCGCCCCGCGGGAACNCTCNTGTGGGGCGTCACCGCTGCCCTCTTTGCCCTCCCCTTCCTCCTCGCCGAACTCCTGCTTCCCTGGTATATCCTNCTCTTTATCGCTCCCTTTCTCCTCAAGGTCTGCCTCGCCTGGCGTTCCCTCGAGGACCACGTTCGCGGGGTGGAGGANGCNCTCGCCATGAGTCTTCCTGCGGNAAGAAAACAGGCAGGGTTCATGGTGAGCCGGGACACGCGGGAGCTCTCCGCAGAGCAGGTCCGNTCTGCGGCATACGAGTCGCTCTCCGANAACCTCGTGGACAGCATCGTTGCCCCTCTCTTCTACTATGCCCTTTTTGGCCTCGCGGGGGCTGCAGTCTACCGCGCTGCCAACACGATGGATGCGATGCTTGGGTACCGTGACGANAGGGAGCGGATCGGATGGTTCTCNGCCCGGGCTGACGATCTCCTGAACTTCATCCCNGCCCGCCTGACTGCGGCANTCCTCCTCCTCTACTTTGCCTTCCGGGGAAGATATGCCGGGGCAGCCCGCTGCCTCGCACAGGATGCAAAAAAGCGCCCGGGCTTCAACGGGGGACTCCCCATGGCAGCCATCGCGGGGGGTTGCGGTGTCCGGTTCGAGAAGCCGGGTGCGTACGCGATCGGGCCCGGTGAAAGGAGCCTTGAAGATGCAGGCCCGGATATCCTCTCTGCGGTCCGCGCCTGCACGGTGGCATCTGCGCTCCTCATGATGCTGATACCAATATTTTTGGCCCTGCCCGTCAAATTTCTATGAACATATGAAACTCGAGGAACTGAGGTTTGGCACCGAACTCCTGAAACGAGGTTTTGCATCCATGCAGAAGGGAGGGGTGATCATGGATGTGGTAAACGCCGGGCAGGCGCTCGTCGCGGAGGAGGCTGGTGCTGTTGCGGTCATGGCACTGGAGCGTGTCCCCGCAGATATCAGGAAGGCAGGGGGTGTGGCGAGGATGGCCGACCCTGCCATCATCCTCGAGATCATGGACGCGGTCTCGATCCCCGTGATGGCAAAGGTGCGCATCGGGCACTTCGTCGAGGCCCAGATCCTCGAGTCGCTCGGCGTGGACATGATCGACGAGAGCGAGGTCCTCACCCCTGCCGACGAGGAGTACCACATCGACAAGAAGGCCTTTTCCGTCCCCTTCGTCTGCGGGGCCCGGGATCTTGGGGAGGCACTCCGGCGGATTCACGAGGGTGCGGCAATGATTCGGACCAAGGGAGAGGCAGGAACGGGAAACGTGGTCGAGGCGGTCCGGCACATGCGCAGCATCATGGGCGAGATTCGGGCTCTCCAGGGCAAGACACCGCAGGAGATCACGAGCAGGGCACGGGAACTCGAGGCACCACCCGATCTCCTCCTCGAGACGGTGAAGATGGGCAGGCTCCCGGTTGTCAACTTCTCAGCCGGGGGAATCGCGACACCGGCCGACGCAGCCCTGATGATGCAGATGGGGGCAGACGGGGTCTTCGTCGGATCCGGGATCTTCCATTCAGGCAACCCGGAGAAGATGGCACGGGCAATTGTCGAGGCTGTCGCCCACTACGACGACCCGGCGCACATCGCAAAAGTGAGCAGGGGCCTTGGCCAGCCCATGAAGGGAATCGACGTCCACACACTCCGCGAGGACGAGGTGCTCCAGTACCGTGGACGTTAGAATCGGGGTGCTTGCCCTCCAGGGCGATGTGAGCGAGCATGTCCTCGGCTTCTCCCATGCACTCCGCGTTCTCGGGGAGGAAAGAGCTTCTGTCGTCCCCGTCAGGAAACCCGGGGATCTCGAAGGTCTGGTTGGGCTTGCTATCCCCGGCGGGGAGTCCACAACGATCTCCCGCCTGATAGAGAAGAACGGGTTNTTCGAACCCCTGACCAGGTTTGACGGGGGAATATTTGCNACGTGTGCCGGGATGGTGCTTGTCGCAAGCCGCGTGGACGATCCCCGGGTCAGGCCTCTTGGCCTCATTGACATGACCGTCANGAGGAACGTCTTTGGCCGCCAGAGGGAGTCCTTCGAAGCAGACATCCCTGTCGAAGGGCTTGACCGGCCGTACCATGCCGTCTTCATCCGTGCGCCGGTTGCCACCGAAACGGGAAGGAACGTCGAGGTCCTTTCAAGGATCGATGCCGGGATCGTTGCCGCAAGGAGAGATAAGCACATGGCACTCTCCTTCCATCCGGAACTCGGGGGCGACCCGAGGCTCCACGTGATGTTTCTGGAAAGACTCTTCGAATAAAAACCTCTGCTGTTTTTTCACGGGCGACCCCGGGTAAAGGGGATACCCTGCATCGCTGTCGTTTTTTATCGGATCACAACGTGGCATTCCCCGGAGAGGTGAGACCTTTCCAGATGGGTAAAAAAAGTGGGTGAAAAGAGGTTTTTTTAGATTTATACGAGGAAGAGCGGTGCAAAGACCACCGAGACGATTGCCATCAGCTTGAGGAGGATGTTGAGGGCAGGTCCCGAGGTATCCTTGAAGGGATCCCCGACGGTGTCGCCCGTCACAGCTGCCTTGTGCGCGGCAGATCCCTTGCCCCCAAGGTGGCCCTGCTCGATGTACTTCTTGGCATTGTCCCAGGCTCCACCCGTGTTTGCCATCATGACAGCAACAATGAACCCGCTTGCGATGGATCCGACCAGCAGACCGGCAAGCGCGTGAGTCCCGAGGAAAATTCCGACGATGAGGGGTGCGGCAATTGCCATGACACCGGGGGCAATCATCTGCCGGAGAGCAGCATTCGTTGAGATGGTGATGCAGGCCCCGTAGTCAGGATCGGTCTTGCCCTCCATCAGTCCCGGGATCTCCTTGAACTGGCGGCGGACTTCCTGCACGATGTATCCTGCAGCCTTCCCGACAGCGGTCATGGTGAAGGAACAGAAGAGGAAGGGGAGCATGGCGCCGATCAGGATGCCGACGAAGACGATAGGCTCGAGCATGTTCACGATCTCGAGGCGGACTGCCTGCGAGTATGCGGCAAAGAGACCGAGTGCCGTGAGTGCCGCCCCGCCGATGGCAAACCCCTTTCCAATTGCTGCAGTGGTGTTCCCGACTGCATCGAGGGTATCGGTGATGGCCCGGACCTCCTTGGGCTGGTGGGACATCTCTGCGATACCCCCGGCGTTGTCGGCAACAGGACCGTAAGCATCCACGGAGAGGGTGATGCCGAGCGTGGCAAGCATCCCGACTCCGGCAATCGCTNCTCCGTAAAGACCTGCCTGCTGTGCAGCGATGAGAATGGCGGCAACGACGATGAGCACGGGGAAGAGGGTGCTCTCGAACCCGACGGCAAGCCCTGTGATGATGTTCGTTGCAGCCCCCGTCTCGCTCGCTTTAGCAATCTTCTGCGTGGGGGAACAGTCGTATGACGTGTAGATCTCTGTCACAATCCCGATCAGGAACCCGGCGACAAGACCGGCTACGGTCGCGACGAATACGCCCAGGTACTGGGGCCCAAGCAGCGTTGTCACGAGGTAATACACGGCCACCACGGTCAGGAGGAGGCTCACGAACGTCCCGGTGTTGAATGCCTTATGAATCGCACTGCTCTCGTTCTTCGAACTGCGGACAAAGAAACTCCCGATGATGGACGCGATGATACCAAAGGCAGCAATCATGATCGGGAGGAGGACAAGGTTGATCGTCTCGACTCCTCCAAACCTCGCTGCTGCAAAGACGGAGACTCCCATGAGCATCGTCGCCACGATCGAGCCGACGTAGGACTCGTACAGGTCTGCCCCCATCCCGGCAATGTCCCCGACGTTGTCCCCGACGTTGTCTGCAATGACTGCAGGGTTCCTCGGGTCGTCCTCCGGGATACCGGCTTCCACCTTTCCGACAAGGTCGGCCCCGACGTCGGCAGCCTTCGTGAATATTCCGCCACCGACCCGGGCAAAGAGTGCAATCGAGCTTGCACCAAGGGAGAAACCGGAGAGGATGCTGATGATCTCGGGCAGATCCAGGGTCGTGAAGCTGTTGAGGGCGATAAAGAGGAGGGAGAGCCCCAGGAGTCCGAGACCGACGACGGTCAGGCCCATGACGGTCCCGGATGCATAGGAGACCCGGAACGCCCTGGCCATTCCTTCCCGCGCCGCATTCGTTGTCCGCACGTTTGCCATCGTTGCTGCAGACATCCCGATGTATCCGGCCGTCGCGGAGAGGATCGCCCCCACGAGGAAAGCAACGGACGTGAGGGGGTGGATACCCGGAATGAGGTACAGGAGAATGGCAAGAATGGCCACGAAGACTGCGATTGCCTTATACTGGCTCTTTAAGTAGACCATCGATCCAAGCCTGATGGCACCTGCAATCTTCTGCATCAATTCTGTCCCTGTCCCTTCCCTTCTCATGACAGTGAAGAAGTACCCGGCGAATACGAGGCCGAGCAGGGCACAGATAGGAACAATGAAGAACATATCCATAGCACAGAACCTCCGGAGAGTCTATCAGTCTCCACGCATACCTGTTGCGTCTTAACTAGATCGATGCCCGACCATAAAAAGGCGGCTGATATCAGTTGAAGTCGAGGATCCGGTACCCCAGCGTCTGGAGATCGAGGAGGATCGCCCGTCCGGGTGTTGGTGTGATGTTCATCTGCTTCTGGAACGANGTCTGCGCCTGCCATGTCCCTGAATTAACGCAGAGAACACCCCGGTACTCNGAAACTCCCGCNATGTGGATGTGCCCGGTATGCAGGACCTCGGGGATGGGATCGATGATGAGACGGTCTTCCTTCTGGGGTGCAAGGGGAGTCCTCTTTCCATAGGTCGGTGCGAGATGGCGTCTCTGGAGCATCCCGACAAGGACGGGTGCGGNGTTCTCGTAGGTCGCCCCGGGGATCATGCTGATGCAGTCATCGATGGATCGCCCGTGGTACATCAGGACCCGGNCACCCTGGAGACTGACCATTGCAGGGTTTTCCACGAGGAGACAGTTTTTGGGGAATTTCGCGGAGAATTCATCCGGTATTGCAGGCTGCGGCTCGGCCTGCCTCACCACGTCATGGTTGCCGGGAGAGAGGACGATCTTTATCCGGGATGGGAGGTCCCGGAGCATGGACCCGAACACGTCATACTGCTCGTAGATGTTCCTGATAGTCAGTTCCTGGTCCTGGCTGGGATAGACCCCGATTCCATCGACCAGGTCCCCGGCTATCAGGAGATAGGAGATATCCGAGTCGGAGAGCCAGTCGGCAAAGCGGTTCCAGGTCTCCTCAAGGAACGTGTTGCTCCCGACATGGACGTCAGAGATGAGGATGGCCTGCCCGGGCTTCTCGCTCCGGAACGGTGCATGGGATATCGGGATATCGGGACGGAAGAGCTGCTCTGCAAAAAAGAGCCTCCCGTCCCCGGAAAGTGTCCCCCGGATACCAACGACCTCGTCGGGGACAAGCCTCTCGGCCTCGGCGAACTGGGGCCTTTCCTTGTGGAAGAGTACAGGGATGGAGGAGGTGGGGTCTTCCACCTCGACCATGCGGTGACCGTTTGCCGTCGTCCTGTTCTCGAGGACAAGACCCATGATCGAGCAGGCCTCCTGCCGGTACCGCGAACCCTTCTTCAGGGCCTCGATGGGCATCGGGGCTGTCCGTGCCCTGATGCATTCGCCCAGCCTCTGGTACCTGTCACGGAAGCAGGAGACGTAATCGGAAAAACCTGCACCCGTGCGCGACGTCCCGGCAGCGCCCCAGATCACCTCGCACTCGGGGTCGGTCAGGAAACGGCTCCCGTCACGGTCCTGGTGGAAACCGGGGATGTGCCTGACGGAGACCACCACGGCATCCCCGGGGACGTTGGCAATGATGCGGTCGATCAGGGCAGGGTCGTCCTTTTCAGCGATGTACCGTACGACGTCAGGATGAACCTGGAGCTTCGTCTGGAGGAAACGCTGGACGATGGTCGACGCATCAAGCATCGATCATATATCGGCTGTGCCCGATATAGGGTTTTGTCTTTCTTCCCTTGCAGGCCGGAAACTCTCCCGTTTGCCATGAAAATGGATCGTGCAGGGGGTTCGGGAAGAGTTGCTCCTCCATGAGCGATTCCTTATCATGCATGGAAAAGAACATATCAGGGTCAGGAATGTCCCGAGAAGAAAAAAATGAAAAAGAACAGGGTCTGTGGCAGAATTTTTTGAAAAGTACCAATCCCTGGATATCCCTTGCCCGCGAACTTGCATGGGTGGGTGCGGTGGTGGGAGGAATAGCCCTTGCACTCTTCCTCGTCTCCGGCACGTGGCCGGCGGTCGTGACGATAGAGTCAGAGAGCATGGTTCCCCACATGCACGTCGGCGACCTCGTCTTCGTGATAAGTGCCGACCGGTTCGGGGATCTCCAGACGTGGACGTCCGGAAAGGAGACGGGATATAAGAAGTTCGGAGATTATGGGGACATCCTCATCTACCGTCCCAACGATGCCTACAATCCCCCTGTCTACATCCCCTTCGTGACGAAAGGAGTCCATCCGATCATCCACAGGGCAATGGAAAAGGTGGAACAGGGCGGAGACATTCCCAAATACTACAACCTCTACCGGGGGCAGGCGACTCCTGTCACCTATGTCCCGGCAAAGGTTCGGAACAACAGCATCGTGCTCGGGGACGGGACGGTCGTGACGCCGCAGAATGCAGACCCGGAGGTCGGATACCGGGTCGAGACAGGGATCAGGAGCCCGCACGCCGGGTATATCACGAAGGGGGACAACAACCTTGTCAGTGACCAGGGAGGGTATCTCTCCTCCGTATCAGGAGAGGTCATATTGCCGGTCAGGGATGACTGGATCGTTGGAAAGGCTCTCTTTTCAATCCCGCTCCTCGGCTACCTGCCCCTCAATATCGTCCCGGTGGCAGTCATCCTGATCCTGCTCATGATCCTCTGGGAATACCACGCAAAGAAGAAAGAGAGCAAGAAAGTTAATAGAAAGGAAAAACGGGAGAAAAGAAAGAGATAAGGGAGATTTTCACGTTCAATGAATCTTTTAATCCCTTCTGATGGCGGGAGAGGGAGGGACTCTCACCAGAGAGACCTGCTGCTCATTCCCGAGGCACGGGGCCGGGATGCGGTCGATGCATGCAGCGCAGCAGGAGCTTCTGGTGCAGAGTTAAATGGATTTATGCGGAATGGAGGGTATTGCGGAAGATGCTGGGCTGAATCGTATCGCATGCTCAACCGATTCCATCCCTCGGGACGATCAGTCGCAGCTCCATGAATAGAATATCCCGCGTTCTGCCCTCTTTGTTTTCAAACGCCCGTCCATGGATAGTTTTCTTAAGAGTTTTCCCACCTCGTGGAGGTGCAGTCCNGTNGCNNGGGCGATATCCTCTGCTGTGCTGGGGCGGCGACTGATCATCTCCACAATCATCGACTCGGCGTCTGCGGATACCTGCTCATGAGCCTGATGATAGGGCACAGGCTGGATCTCCTCGACNCCCGGGATACCGATAAGAGAGACAGCTTCATGGATCTCTTCCTCGCTTGCCGGGCGCACCCAAACCTCTGTCCCGGGGCGATCAAGGGTATTAATCTGGATCCTGTCCGGCCGGATGCTCCTTATCTCATCTCCAAGAGCGGAGAGATGATCCCGGTCCATGTTTATTCCCGGGATGAGGAAGACCTCAAGCCATATCTCTCCCCTGAATATGTTCCTGAATTCTCTGTATCCCTCTACGATCTCTCTCACGGTGAGCCCGGGGGCCGGCCGGTGGATCTTCTGGAACGTATCCTCGTCGACAGTGCAGAGCGTGGGAAGCACCACGTCGGCGAAAAGGAGATCCCGCTGCACATCCCTGTCCCAGAGGAGGCTCCCGTNGGTGAGGACTGCAAGGGGATAGGCAGGAAACCTGGCTTTTACGAACCTGACANCCCTCCCGAGGGAGAGAGACAGTGTGGGTTCGCCTGAACCCGAGAGGGTGATGAAATCGGGGGGCGGGTGACTTGAAAAAAAATGACCGAGTTCCTCTTCCACCTCGGCAGGAGGGAAAAACTCCTGGCGGACGGTTGTCCTTGTCGTTGTTCTCCCCAGCTCGCAGTATACGCAATCAAAGGAACAGACCTTGTGGGGAACAAGGTCAATGCCGAGGGAACGACCCAGGCGACGGGACGACACCGGTCCGAAGAGGTGGGAGTAACCCATTGAATATTCCTTTCCGCAGCTGGTGGCTTAAACTGTTGGTTGGCATCCACATCCGCGGAAATGCGTGTTTTCGTAATATCTTCAGATTTTCCACGGTGAATGGGAAATCGAGAGGGATGCAGGACTCATTCAATCTCTCATCCTGGAGTTGAAAATTTGCCGGAGACAATCCAGAGTTTTATCTTCTCATATGAGTAAAAATAGGTGCGATGATTGTCTGTATCACGTCAAAGGGTCCGGGGCCGGACGACCTCGCCGAGGAAAGGTTCGGGAGATCACCCTATTTCCTCTTCAAGGACACAGAAGGTGGTGATTGGAGTCCCGTTGAGAACAGGTTTGCAGGTGCGGCCGGCGGTGTCGGTCCAAGGGCTGCTCAGGTGCTGATCGACAGGGGTGCACGCGTATTGATAACCGGGAACATCGGGGGGAACGCCCTCGCGGTTCTGCAGGCGGCAGGAATAGAGATTTTTCTGTACCGGGACAATGGATCCGTCCGGGATGCTTTCCGGAAGTTTTCTGACGGACAGCTCAAAAAGTTCGCATAGAAATACCATGAGAATTGTGGTGGCCAGCGGGAAGGGGGGCACCGGAAAGACCCTCGTTGCGACCAACCTGGCAGCCGTGCTCTCCTCCGAGAGGGAGGTGGTCCTGGCAGACTGCGACGTTGAGGAACCGGATGCACACCTTTTCCTCCCCTCGGAGAAGAAGACCCTCCCGGTATTGACAGACGTTCCCGCTTTCAACCAGTCGCGGTGCACTTATTGCGGAAAATGTGCGGATTTCTGCCAGTACGGAGCGATCGTGGCTCTCAAAGACAGGATCCTCTTCTTCCCTGAAATGTGCCATGGGTGCGGGGGCTGCGAGGTACTCTGTCCCGAAGGGGCCATCACAATAGAGAAGAGGTGCATCGGTCACGTCGCATTTTCCCAGCCGCGCGACGGTCTCATTCTCATTACAGGCACTTTGAACGAGCGCGAAGTAATGAGCCCCCGAATCATCAGGGAAACTCTCCGTTATGCATCCGGACACCCTCTGGTCATCTGCGATGCTCCGCCGGGAATGGCATGCCCGCTGGTCGAGACGCTCGAGGGTGCCGATGCCTGCATCTTCGTAACCGAACCCACGCCGTTCGGCCGCCACGACCTCTCCCTTGCGGCGGGCGTTGCATCAGTTCTGGGAGTCCCCTCGGGTGTCGTGATCAACCGGAGCCAAAGCGACGATCGGATCATCCTGGACCTCTGCAGGGAACGGAACCTCCCCGTCCTCCTGACGATTCCCTTCAACCGTGAGATTGCAGAAACGGCAACCAGCGGCAGACTCGTGATCGAAAGGATACCCGGGATGGGAGAGCNATTCCATGACCTCTTTGCAGGGGTCTGTGNCCTTGTGAGGTGAGAGATGCTGCAGGTGGCTGTTCTCTCAGGAAAAGGAGGCACGGGGAAAACAGTGGTGACTGCCGCACTGTCAGACATCCTTCCCGGCAGAAAGAGCTTTGCAGACTGCGACGTGGAGGCTGCAAATCTCTCCCTCCTCCTCTCTCCAAGGGAGAAGGAAAGGATCCCCTTCTATGGCATGAAGAAGGCCCGGATACGGGAAGAGGCGTGCGTCTCGTGCGGCCTCTGCAGCGCGACGTGCCGTTTCCATGCGATCTCACAGGACAGCGGAGGTGCCTACAGGGTGGATCCCATCAGGTGCGAGGGATGTGCCGTGTGCAGGGATGTATGCCCGGAGAGGGCCATCTCCCTTGTCGAACACAGGGACGGAGAGATCATCATTGCAGAGACCGAACAGGGTCCCCTTGTCTCTGCAGAACTCACTCCCGGCTGTGGGAATTCCGGGCTCCTTGTCCACGAGGTGAAGAGAGTGGCACAGAGGGAGTCAAAAGATCGCGACCTCCTGCTGATAGATGGTCCCCCGGGGATAGGCTGCCCCGTTATCTCGACGCTATCCGGCATCAACGCCGTGGTACTCGTTACAGAGCCCGGGATTGCCGCTCTGCACGACCTCGACAGACTTTTCCGTGTATCATTGGGCTTCTCTCTCTCCCACTTCGTGATTATCAACCGGACGGATCTCAATCCAGACTATACGAAAAAAATCGAAAATTTTTGTGCAGAAAGGAGTATCCCGGTCATTGGGAAGATCCCGTTTGATCCCGGGGTGGTCGAAGCCGTAAGGGATGGGGTGCCTGTCACGAGGCGGAACGGAGCGGCATCCGATGAGCTGGAAAAGATTGGAAAGAGGCTTGCAGAGCGGCTTTTGCAGCCATCCCGGTAGAGGAGAGACCCTGAAGGGGAGAGCCCGGATGCGCAGGATAAACCCGGGAAGGGTGCCGGAGGGGAACGAATGGATTTACCGCAACTGATTCCTGGAATCCCGGGAATGGTACATGCTCACGAGAGGAGGTCGAGCGCTTCCCTCCCCGTCATCCCCTCGCGGACCCCGAGCCTCTGTGCACCCTCGTTTGCCTCCTTGACGATTCCGGCAAGAAGGTCGGAGACATTTCCGATCGAGGGGCCCTGCGAAGGCCTGACGCGGGCAGCCGGATACCCGAACCTCTCGAGGGCACGGACATCGATGGCTCCGCACCCGACCATGCCATTCCTTGCCACCACGCCGACGAGGTTCACCGCCCCGAGGGGAACGATGAACCCCTCTCCGGTGGAGTTTTTGAGGGGGACACGTTCTGTCTGCATGTTCTGCTGTGGGATGGTCAGGGCAAAAAATATCATGGAAGCGGGTTTTATATAGGGAGTCCTCCCAGTCTGTCAGAGAACGAGATGTCAGGAGATACAACGGTCTTATCCGCGCCACTCTCCGGAAAGGAGCTTGCAACCCTCCTCGATGATGTCCTCGGAGGGTACCGGCTCTCCGTCGGAGAGGCGGCAGCACTCTTCAGGGTGAAGGGGAGGGACGTCTGGCGGGTTGCAGCGGCCGCCGACGAGAGGAGAGCCCGGATGGTGGGTGACGTGGTCACCTACGTCCGCAACCAGAACATCAACGTCACCAACCTCTGTATCAATTCCTGCGGGTTCTGCGGTTTCTCCCGGAAACCCGGAGATCCCGATGCGTATTTCCACACGTCCGAGACTGTGAGGAAAAAGGCAGAGGAAGCACGCGCGCGGGGTGTCACCGAGATCTGCACAGTCTCCGGCCTGCATCCTGACTTCGATGCAGAATCATACATCGGGATACTCTCGACCATCCGCGAGGGTGCACCCGGAGTCCATATCCATGCCAGCAATCCCATGGAGGTCGCGTACGGGGCGAAAAAGAGTGGCATTTCAACCCGGGAGATGCTCTCCCGGATGAAGGAGGCGGGTCTTGGATCGCTCTGCGGGACTGCCGCGGAGATACTCGTCGATGAGGTGCGCAGGATCATCTGCCCGGGAAAGATCTCGAGCCAGGAGTGGGAGCGGATCATCAGGGAAGCACATTCCCTCGGGATCCGGTCGACAGCAACGATCATGTACGGGCACTGCGAGACCGTGGACGACCGGGCACGGCACCTCGATATCCTCCGCAGGATCCAGGACGACACGGGAGGGTTCACCGAGTTTGTCCCGCTCAGCTACATCCATTACAAGACCCCTCTCTACCGGAAGGGTATCGCGCGGGCAGGGGCGACGGGGAGGGAGGATCTCCTCATGGTCGCAGTCTCACGCCTCTTTTTTGACAACATCCCGCATATCCAGGTGTCGTGGGTCAAGCTCGGTCTGAAGATGGCCCAGATGGGTCTCCTTGCAGGGGGAGACGATCTCGGTGGCACGATGTTCGAGGAGAGCATCTCCAAGGGGGCCGGGGCGAGCGGAACGGACTACCTCGACCCTGCCGAGATGAACCGGGTCGTCGAGGACGCAGGCCGGGTCCTCCGCCAGAGGACGACCCTTTATGGTATTCTGCCCGTCACACGGGAAAGTACCATGACCACCGGATGATGCAAAAAAGGGACAGATACCCTTTCTAGCGGCTGCCGGGAGATCGGGGAACCTTTCAATCAGGGGGTTTCAGGAGCTGGACGATCTTCTCCCCGAGTTCCCGGGCCCGGTTCAGGCCATGCCTGTCCTTCTCGATATCGCCCTCGAGGTAGCCCTTGCCCCTGACCCAGCCGAGGTAGGCGAATTCGTGGGAGTTCAGGAACCCTTCGAGGGTCTCGATGGTGCGTGCACCTCCCTTGTTGGCACAGACCGAGACGGCAACGGCTTTCCGGCCGGCAAGCTGCCTCCTGTGGTAAAGGGAGTAGCTCCGGTCGATGAAGTTCTTGAGGTGTCCGCACACGTCGTAGTAATACGTGGGGGAACCGATGACGAGGACCTCGCACCCGAGAACCTTCTCCATGATGGAACCCCAGTCATCGTTCCTGATGACGCACCAGTCGTTCTCCTTGCACTTTTCGCAGCCAAGGCAGGGTTTTATCTCCTTTCCGGCAAGCGAGATGAACTCGGTTTTGATTCCGGCTTTTTCGCACGGTTCGAGAACGGCCCTGATAAGGCGCGACGTGTTCCCGTTCTCTCTCATGCTCCCTGAAATACCCAGCACGCTCATGGAGTAACACTCACCTTACGGGTTTTTGATAGTTTTGCTATGAGCAGAAAGTGAAAGTTCTGCAGAGGCTTCGCCTATATCTGTACCCGGGTGGCTGGAATAGTAAAAGAGGTGCGAGAAGCACCTGCAGTCGCTGCATCCGAACCCCGGGACAGGGAGTCCCCTGAGGAGGGATGCAAGGCGGCACTCTGCTCTCCCGGTGGTCGGGAAGCAGTATGCGGCCAGGAGTGTGCAGGACGGACTTCGGAGGAGGTAATCGATGTGCCAGTGCGGCCTGCGACTGGGGTCTTTCGAGATCCGCGCATGCCGGGCGACACGGGAGAGACCTCCCGGTCCAAGGGCGGATCCGACATACACGTAATAGCCCTCCCGGAATTCGATCTCCCCGAGGGCACCCACCCGCTCACGGAAGGGTGCACACGAGAGGACGAGGCAGTAGATACCCTTAATCATACGACATCCGGAGGAGCTCGCGTGCGGCCAGAATGTGCCGTCTCCCTCCCTTCTCAACCGGTGAGCCGTGACCCGGGTAGAGCCCCTCTATCTCGAGTTCCGCGAGCCGCTCGATGGACTCCTGGAGGGAAGTCCGACTACCGCCGGGGAAGTCGAACCGCCCGAAACCTCCGTCAGAAAAAACCGTATCGCCGGAGATGAGTGCGCATTCCTTCTCGTGGAGCAGGCATATGCTTCCGGGGGTGTGTCCGGGTGTATGGATGACGAGCAGGTCACCGACGCGATCGCCATCGACGAGGATCCTGTCTGCAGGACGCATCGGTGCCCGCGCACCGAAGTGGAGGGAGAGTGATATCGCATCACTGGAGAGCCCCGGGGCATCCTCCCTGTGGATGCTGACACGTGCCCTGCACATCCGGGCTATCGCGTCAAGGTGCGCGATGTGGTCATAGTGGCAGTGGGTGAGGACGATCTCGCGGATTGAGTNCCTGTATCTCTCTATGGCAGCAGGGAGGACCCCGGCATCCACCAGAACNCCACCGACGAGGTAGGAGTTGCCGAGGAACCCGCTGCCAGGTATCCACCGGACTGGCATGGTAGGATAATTAGGATCACCAGCCCAATGTCTGTTATGCCCAGTCTCATCCATGAATGCCACTCCGGGGTACCGGAACTGGTGGCGGATGTTGCGAGGAAGGAGGGAATCAGCCCGCGGGTCGCGGCGCGGTCTGTTGCAAGGGGGAGACTGGTGATCCCCGCAAACCCCGCGCGGAAACACAGTATCTGTGGTATCGGCGAGGGGTGCCGGGTCAAGGTCAACGTCAACGTGGGGACATCGGGGCTCCTTTGTGACCCTGCGCTCGAGGAGGAAAAAGCGAAATCTGCCCTCGGGAATGGAGCCGACACGCTGATGGACCTCTCGACCGGCGGAGACCTCCGGGCTATCCGCCGGATGCTCCTCTCTCTCGATGTCCCCGTCGGAACTGTCCCTGTCTACGAGGCTGTCCGCCGGGCAGGCAGCGCGGCGGATGTCGATCCGGATCTCCTCTTCTCCGTGATCAGGGAACACTGCCGGGACGGTGTCGATTTTTTAACCCTCCACTGCGGTGTCAACCGGGATGCCCTTTCGGCCCTCAAAACCGATCCGCGGATCATGCCCGTCGTCTCGAGGGGGGGAGCGTTCCACGTGGCGATGATGGTCCAGCGCGACGAGGAGAACCCGCTCTATGCAGAATTTGACTACCTCCTCGAGATCCTCTCCGAGTACGGTGTCGTGGCAAGCCTCGGGGACGGCATGCGCCCCGGCTGCATCCAGGATGCCGAGAGGCATGCAAAGACCGTCGAATACGTGACTCTCGGGAGACTGGCACAGCGTGCCCTCGAGGCAGGTGTCCAGAGAATGATCGAGGGACCGGGGCATATCCCCCTCTCCCAGGTCCGCTGCAACGTGCAGGCAATCAAGGAACTCTCCAATGATGCCCCGCTCTATCTCCTTGGCCCACTGGTGACAGATATCGCCCCGGGGTACGACCACGTGGTCTCTGCAATCGGTGGTGCAGTGGCTGCGATGCACGGAGCCGACTTCCTCTGCATGGTCTCGCCCGGTGAACACCTGGCCCTTCCAACCGTCGCAGATATCGTCGAGGGGACGAGAGTTGCCCGGATTGCCGCCCACATCGGGGATATCTCGAGGCACAGGGAAGGATACAAGGTACCCCGGGAACTCCGGATGGCGGAGTCGCGACAGAAGCTCGACTGGGAGGCAATGTTCTCCCTCGCCCTCTACGGTGACCACGCCCGGAAGATCCATGACCGTGACGGGGAGGCCGAGACCTGCTCGATGTGCGGGGATCTCTGTGCAGTCAGGCTCGTCCGGGAGGTTTTTGGGAAGGCAGGGCGGAGAGGAGAGGGGGACGAAAAAACCGGTAAGATACGGTGATATCACAGGATAACGAATTTTTCTTGCCACGTCGGTTTCGGGGATCCGGGAAATCCCCAGAAAATCTCATGCCCTGTTCAGTGACAGGATGCGGATGGCGAGAAGCGCTGCGTTCTCTCCATTGTCCACACCGACACAGGCGACCGGGACTCCCTTCGGCATCTGGACGATGGAGAGGAGGGCGTCCAGTCCGCCCATCAGCTTCCCGCTCACGGGAACCCCGATGACGGGGCGGCTCGTCCGGGACGCCACGACTCCGGGAAGAGCTGCAGAAAGACCGGCGACCGCGATGAAAATTTTTGAATCACACTCCCTGAGGTACGTGTCGAGGACATCAGGTTCCCGGTGGGCCGAGATGACCCGTGCCTCCCATGAAACCCCGTGCTCGTTCAAGACATCCACGACTCTCTGGACAACTGACGCGTCTGAGGCTGACCCGCTCAGAATCGATACGTCAACCATGGGATTCGCCATTCACACTTATATGCCGGGGTTATAAAAATAATATGGGCTGGTTTTGATGGAGAAAGAACCCCTCCTGATGCTGCCCGGACCGGTTCCCATGCCGGAAAGGNTCAGGGCAGCGATGGTACGGCAGGCAATCAACCACCGGGGGCAGGAGTTCTCGGCGGTCTATGCCGATTGCGTGCGTGTCCTCCGGCAGGCATTCGGGACTGCAAATGACTTATTTATCATCAGCGGTTCGGGAACAGCGGCGATGGAGGCCGCCGTGGGCAACTTCGGCAGGGGGAGAAAGATCGCAAGCCTCGTGAATGGCAAATTCGGGGAACGCCTGTATAAGATTGCCCAGCGGTACGGGGCCGCAACCGAGATTGCAACCCCGTGGGGGACACCCCTCGATCTCGGCCGCCTCGAGGAAGCCCTCGCCAGCGGGGCGGAGATGGTCACACTCGTGCACAACGAGACATCTGCAGGAATTAAGAACCCCGCCCGGAAGATCGGCAGTCTCTGCAGAAAGTACGATGCACTCCTTGTCATGGACGGGATCACGTCGATAGGCGGGGATGAGGTGCTGATGGACGAGTGGGGTGCAGATGTCGTGGTCGTGGGATCCCAGAAGTGCCTTGCAGCCCCTGCGGGGCTCTCCGCGATCTCGGTGAGCAGCAGGGCATGGGAGAGGATTACCGAACCGAGGCCCTATTACCTTGACCTTGCTGCGTACAGGAAGAGCGCATCGGGAAAGATCATGGAGACTCCCTACACGCCGGCGGTCCCACTCTTCCTTGCACTCCGCGAGGCATGCCTGATCCTCGAGGAGGAAGGTCTTGTGGCACGGATCGCCCGTCACAGGCGGCTTGCAGATGCAGTCAGGGCTGCCGCCCGGGCGTGGGAAATACCCCTCTTTCCGAGGGTGGACGCTGACCACACGTACTCCAACACGGTCACGGCTTTTACGTATCCTCCCGGGGTGGACGACAGCGCGTTCCGCCGGACGATAAAGGAGATGGGAATCGAGATTGCTGGAGGGCAGGACCATCTCAAGGGGAAGATATTCCGGATAGGAACCATGGGTGCCGTTGGCGCTCCCGAAATCCTTGCAACGCTTGCAGCAGTCCAGTATGCCCTCAAAAAATACGGTTTTGTCCCCCGGGGCGATGGTGTCATGGCTGCGGCAGAGGTCCTCGGATGAAGGTGGGGGTAGCCGATACAACGTTTGCCCGGGTCGACATGGGGAGCATTGCCATCGACGAGCTCCGCAAGCACGCGAGCGTCGCGATCGAGAGGGTCACGGTGCCCGGGATCAAGGATCTTCCCGTGGCCTGCAAGAAGCTGATCGAGGAGAGGAAGTGTGACATCGTCATGGCCCTCGGTATGCCCGGCGGGAAGGAGAAGGATCGCATGTGTGCACACGAGGCGTCACTCGGGCTGATAACCTGCCAGCTGATGACGAATACGCACATCATCGAGGTTTTCGTGCACGAGGACGAGGCATCGGACGACAGGGAGCTTGCGTGGCTCGCGGAGAGGCGCACACGGGAGCATGCGGTCAATCTCATCAGGCTGGCACTCCGGCCTGCCGACCTCACCCGGGAGGCAGGGACAGGCCAGAGACAGGGGTTTTCGGATGCCGGCCCGGCGCGCCGCTGACATTTTGTGCGCGGGATATGGTTATCAGCCTGCAGAGTCGAGATAGTTAGAGGAGGAGAGAATGGGAATCCGCCTGGGTTTTGTGGTCTCGGAGTTCAACCGTGACATCACGTACATGATGGAAGTGGAGGCAAGGGAACATGCCGCATTTCTCGGGGCAGAGGTGACCGAGTGCCAGTACGTCCCCGGGGCATACGACATGCCGCTTGCGATAAAAAAGATGCTCAAAGAGAAAGATGTGGACGCAGTCGTCACGATCGGATGCGTGATCGAGGGTGCAACGCAGCACGATGAGATCGTCGTCCAGCATGCCGCACGGAAGATCATCGATCTCTCGCTGGAGTTTGAAAAACCCGTGACGCTCGGGATATCCGGGCCTGGCATGACCCGGCTTGAAGCGACAGAAAGGATTGATTATGCCCGGAGAGCAGTTGAATCCGCAGTCAAGATGGTCCAGAGATTGAAATGAGGGAGCTCTCCCGGAAGCTGGCCGGCATCCCCGCCTCGGCCACGATTGAGATCTCACAGCGTGCACGCGAGATGGAGAAGAAGGGTATCCCTGTCATCTCGCTCTCCATCGGCGAACCCGACTTCGATACACCGCCGCACATCAAGGATGCCTGCATCAGGGCCCTGATCGCGGGAGAGACACACTACGCCCCGAGCAACGGGATCCCCGAGCTGACAGAGGCTATTTCTGCGAAGGTATCCCGGGAGAACGGGTTCTCCTGCACGCCGGACGAGGTGATCGTGACATGCGGTGCGAAGGATGCCATCTACGACGCGATGGAGGCCGTGCTGAACCCCGGCGACGAGGTCATCATCCTCGACCCTGCATGGGTCTCCTACGAGCCCTGTGTCATGATCGCCGGCGGAAAACCGGTTCACCACCCGCTCAATACAGGGACCTTCCAGATCGATGACAGTATCCTCGAAAGGGTCACCCCGCGGACCCGCATGATCGTTGTCAACACACCATCCAACCCCTCGGGCGCCGTCCTTGACAGGAGATCACTCTCCCTTGTTGCAGACTTGTGCACGGATTTCGACCTCATCGCACTCTCGGACGAGATCTACGAGAAGCTCACCTATGGCAAGCCGCACATCTCCCTTGCATCACTCGGTGACATGGCCGGACGTACGATAACCGTCAACGGGTTCTCGAAAGCTTATGCCATGACCGGGTGGAGGCTGGGGTATGCGGTCGCCCCGCTCCCGATCATCCGCCAGATGTCAAAGGTGCAGCAGCATTCTGTCAGCCATCCGACAACATTTGTCATGCACGGCGGTGTTGCGGCACTGGTATCAGACCAGTCTTGCGTGGAAGAGATGAGGGCAGAGTTCCAGAGGAGGAGGGACTACCTCGTCGGGGAACTTCTCCGGATGGGATACCCTGTCGCACCGGCCGACGGGGCGTTCTATGCTTTCATCCGTGTCGAGGGAGATGATATGGACGTCGCACGCCGGTGGCTCGAGGATCTCCACCTTGCCGTCACTCCGGGCTCTGCGTTCCATGCACCGGGGTGGGAGCGTCTATCGTATGCGACGTCGATGGAGAACCTTCAGGAAGCAGTCCGCCGGATCCGGCGTGCAGCATGAATGGAGAGGGTTTGTAACTCGCGAGAGCCGCCTCCCTTCCCGGGCGTTCCTTTTTCTGATGACACGGGGGAGTCACCTGGCGATCCCGACCCGGCCGTGAAGGGTGAAAACGGGGTCGTTCCCGTTCTGCCGTTCCCGTTCTGCTGTCCCCTGGCAGGCTGAAGGGGTTGATTAATGGTATCGGCTACAGAGGTAACCTCATGTTCATCAGGAGAGTATCTGCGTGCAGGAGGGACCGGGTCATGAATGGATCGCTCCTCTGCGAGCTGGTCCACCCCCTCCGGGAGAAGGAGAAGATACCGTTACGACCGAGTGTCGCTCATGCGATCGTCCCCCCGGTGAATCGACCCTTCCCCACCGTCTCCTCCAGTCCACGGAGGTGTATTACATCATCTCGGGAGGGGACGCATCCATGTCAGCGAATAGACAGGGACCGTCGGCGAGGGCTCTGCAGTTCTCGTTCCTCCGGGAGCGGTCCAGTGGCTGGAGAATACGGGGAGCGTCCCCATCGTCTTTCTCGTCATTGTGGATCCGGCGTGGCGAGAGGAAGACGAGGAGCTCTGTCACCCCTGAACCCAGAAAAAAAGGACCGCGCCATTTGCAACGGTCACCTTCTTTGAACCCGATATCTCGTTCTTCCTCTCTCGGGCAGACAATTTCAGCGATCTCGGACAGCAGGTCGGGGCGATGCTGCCATCCAGAAGCATGATGTATGCAGTCAGGGTCACCGGCAGCTTCCCGCAGGTCGAGGCCCGGAGCGTGCCCCGGCAGGAAGAACCCTATCCGCGTCTCGTTGATGCCGTCAAAAACCAGTCGGTCTTTGTGATCAACGGCACACGGGGAACAGCTGCCGGCTTCTGGATACCGGTGTCCCTTGCAGGANTCAACGTTCCCGGGTTTCACCTCCACTACATCACATCCGACGAAAGTGCCGGCGGTCACATCCTTGATCTCCTGGTTGATGGTGCGANGGTTGAGCTGGACACGACACCCCGGTTCTTCATGGTGCTTGCGAGGGAAGGAGGGGGGAGAGGGAACCTGTCGCTGCCGGACAGCACGGAGCTGGAGAGAATTGAAAAGAGCGGATGAGAATCCGGAACACCTCGTTTTTTCCTGCAATTTCGCGATGATCGAAAGATATTTTGTCTTTTGAAAGAAACGACCAGAAGGGGCAACATTCGGGCGGTGGCGCCTGCAGGACGGCGAAAGGGGTTTTACAAAGCCAAAGACCGGGACGGCAGGCAATATCTCCTGCGGCCGGGAGAGGGTGGTTTTTACCATGCGAACGATATACCGGGGTACACAGGAGGGACTGGAACAGATTTCCGCGCCGGAGAGCGGTGCATGGATCAACCTTGTCAACCCCAGTCCCGGGGAGATAGAGGAGATCGTTTCGTGGTTCCAGATCCCCCCGGATTTTCTGACAGACCCCCTCGATGTCGACGAGAGAGCCCGGGTCGAGAGGGAGGAGGGGAGCACGCTCATCGTGCTCCGCACACCCCACCGCGAACCTGCCGGCGCCGATATCCCCTATACAACGCTCCCCCTTGGCATCATCATCACCCAGAACGTGACCATCACCGTCTGCATGACAGCAGTCGATCTCGTGGATGAGTTCCTCACCGGGAAAGTACGGCACTTCTCTCCCGGAAAGCAGGGCAGGTTCATCCTCCTCCTGTTCTACCGGAACACTCTTCTCTACATGCGTTACTTGAGGGACATCAACCGCATGACCACGCAGGTCGAGCGTTCCCTGTACCGGGCGCTCAAGAACGAGCAGCTCATCCACCTGCTGAACCTTGAAAAGAGCCTTGTCTATTTTGTGACGTCTCTGCGGTCCAATGCACTGATGCTGGAGAAGTTCCATGCCACGGGGTGCATCCGGATGAGCGAGGATGACCGCGACCTGTTCGAGGACATGATTATCGAGAACAAGCAGGCGCTTGAAATGGCAAATATTTACAGCAGCATCCTCTCTGATATGATGGATGCGTTCGCTTCCGTCATCTCGAACAACCTCAATGTCATCATGAAGCTCCTGACGACAGTCACCATCATCCTGATGATTCCGACCCTTATTGCGAGCATCTACGGAATGAACGTCGAACTGCCGTTCCAGGACACGCCCTATGCATTCTCATTCACCATGATCCTCTCGGTTGTCCTGTCCGGCATCGGTATCCTCATCTTCTGGAGAAAGGAACTCCTGTGAAGGGGAGATCCGCCGGAAAGCCGCGGGTCTCCTGCAGCAGACCCGCGAGGAAGGGATGTTTTATTGTGTTGTTTTGGGACAGTCCAGTCCGGGGAAAGTGCATATAGCAAGAAAAATCAATTATATACCATGAAGTCCATCAGCAATCTTCTTTTTGCGCCCGCCCGTTTTTTTGCGGCCATGGAGGAGAGGGAACCCGATCTCAAGGTGCCGGCACTCATCGCAATGACTGGTGCCCTCGTCTCTGCTCTTGCAGCGTATGGAGTATTGGGCCTCTATGCTGAGATGTTTGCTGCATCCGGTGCCGGAGGGGCAGGCATGGGCATGTTCATAGGGCTGATGGGAGCGGTCTCTGCATTCGTTGGCTTTATCGTGATCTGGTGGGTCATCATGGCCGGGGCGTTCTACCTGGTCTCCATTCCCTTCAAGGGTTCCGGGTCTTTCCCTGGAACCCTTGCAGTCACGGGATTCGGGCTCGTACCGTCAGTCATCGGAAATGCCCTTTCAGCCCTGTTCCTGTATCTCTACCTGCCCGAAATCACGGTTCCGGTCGTCAGAAACCTCCAGGACCCTGCCGTCATCCAGGATGCTGTCAGGGAGCTGATGCACGAGCCTGCAATGCGGGAATATACCCTCGTCTCCGGAGCAATNACCATCCTCTTCCTGGCATGGAGTGCAAACATCTGGATATTTGGAATGAAGCATGCCCGGAAACTGGATACCAGGAGTGCNTGCATCACCGTCCTTGTCCCGGTCGGAATCCTCATCCTCTACCTCCTCTCTTCCTTCTTTGCAGAGAGCCTGTTCCTGGGAGGTTCCTGAAAGCATGGCTCTTTACAGGGTCCTTTTCTGCATGGTTGCAGTTCTTGCAATCCTTTTCCCGGTATCTGCAGTCCAGCAGAGCCAGGTCGCGGCTGCCCAGGTGATGGTCACGAACGTTACCATCAATCCCCAGGTCTTCAAGGTCGGGGACTCCGGGACGATTACTGTTGAGATCATCAATAACGGGGCAGAGAGNGTGGCAATCCGGCGGGCAACCCTGTACGACGAGAAGATACGTGTCGACTCACGGCCGTACGAGACCACGATGTACCTGGGTGCAGGAAACAGGATGAGCTTCACGTTCACTGTCAGTGCACCCGTCCCTGAAGGTATTTACTACCCGGTGTTCTCGCTCGACTTCCGGGATGCAGGGTACCTCCGGTACCCGGTGAAGCTCCAGGTGCAGGATCAGCCNCTCACCCTTGCGGTCCTCTCCCGCCCGGATATTTTTTCAAGCGGGAAGAAAGAGAAGATCGAGCTGCTCGTCGGGAACCCGAGGAGCAATGCAGTCTCGGGTGTTACGGTCTATCCTGTCGGGGAGGGGATCGATGCCACACCTTCGCGGTACTTCATCGGTCTGCTTGCACCGGACCAGTCGCAGAGAGTGACATTCCAGATAACTCCGGGCAGATCTTCCACCTTCCTCGAGTTCCACGCGGATTATTACAACGGGATCAATCCCCACACGGAGATCATCCGGTTTCCGATCGACGTGGGAGACAGCAAGCTGCGGGCCGAACCAATCCTCTCCAATATCAGGATCGAGAGGTCAGGCAGCACCTACACGCTGACAGGTGACGTCACCAATACCGGTCTTGAACCGGCAAACGCGGTTGTCATCACGACGGGAGAAGGCGCTGTCCCCCAGGACCCCTACCGGCAGTATGCCGTCGGGACCCTGCAACCGGATGATTTCTCCGGCTTCGAAGTCACGTTCTCGGTCGAGGGCACACAATCTTCCGTGCATGTCCTGATCACCCACAAGGATGCCGATGGGAACATTTACACCACAACCTTCCCCGTGGACATCCCCGTGACAGGAACCCGCAAACCCGGTGAGACAGGGATGGAAGGGCCGACCCTGCCGGTCGTGGGAGTGATTGTTGCCTGTGCAGCAGTCATCGGGGGAATCGTGTGGTATTCCTGGAGAAAGAGATGAGCGGGTCACCGGAGCGTGATCCCATCATCATGTTCCGGGACGTGGTCAAGGTCTATCCCCTCCCCGCCGGTGACGTTGTCGCACTCGACCATGTCAGCATCTCGGTGGAACCGGGGGACTTCATCGCCATCATGGGCCCGTCAGGGTCGGGCAAGTCAACGCTCCTCAACCTGATGGGGTGCCTCGATACGCCCACGTCCGGGTACCTCGAGATCAAGAACCGGGATATCAGTTCCCTTACCGACGACGAGCTGACGATGCTCCGCCGGGATCACATCGGGTTCATCTTCCAGCAGTTCAACCTCATCCCACTCCTCTCGGCACTCGAGAACGTCCAGTTCCCTCTCGTCCTCAAGACAGGGACACGGGAATGCACTCTCCGCTGCATGGAGGTACTCAGGGCGATGGACCTGGATCCGTCCCTCTATTCCCACAGGCCCGCCGAGCTCTCAGGGGGCCAGCAACAGCGCGTGGCCATCGCCCGCGCCCTCGTCAACGACCCCGAGATCCTGCTCGCCGATGAACCCACGGGAAACCTCGATACGAAGACCGGGTCAGCAATCATGGAACTCCTCAGGGAATTAAACGAGACGAGGAAAAAGACCATTATCATGGTGACGCACGACCCCAACGTCGCCCGGTACGCGCACCGCGTGATCCAGATCGTGGACGGGAGGATCACATGAGCAATCAGGGGAACGGGAGTTTTCTCCCTTACCTGCGGCATGCGGGAAGAGGGGCATGTGGCGGGTGATCCATGCAGGTCAGCCTTTTTTTTGAATTTGCAAAGAGAAACGTGAGGCTTCACTGGCTCCGCTCCCTCCTTGCCATCATCGGGATCATCATCGGCGTGACAGCAATCGTCTCGATGGGAATCCTGGGAAACAGCCTCGTTTTAGCCATATCCGACAGCCTGTCGACCGTCGGGGACAGCGTGATTGTGACACCGCACGTTGGGGGTGGCCCCATGTCTGTTGCCTCGGGCAGTGAACGTATCACCGATAGGCAGCTCGAACAGATAAGGAGGGCCGTTGCCCCGGATATTGCCATACCTGTCTACTCCGGCAGTGCACGGATGAAAGTTGGATCCAAAGACACGGTCGGGGTCGTCTACGGTCTCCGCCCCGATGACATCTCCCACCTCATCGAGGTGGAGGAAGGCGCGTACCTGAGAGGAAGTTCGGGGGCCATGGCAGGTGCAAAATTTGCGAAGGAACACGATCTCCGGGTGGGATCGCGCATCACCGTCAGGGACAGGGGGTCGCTCCGGGTGGTCGGGATCATAAAGGAGAGGGGGATGGGCTTTGATATCAATCCTGATTATGGCATCATCGTCGATGCGGGCTGGTACCAGCAGGCATTCGACCAGAAGGACTATGACATGGTCATCGTGAAAGTCAGGGACCTCTCCCGGATCGCTGCGACAAAGGAGGCCATCGAGAAGCAATTGAACCGGAGGGAGGACGTCGTCAATGTCATCGATACGAAGGCTATCCTCGAGACGATACTGGACACGTTCGGGCGGATATCCACGTTTACAACGGCAATCGGCGGAATATCCCTGATCGTGGCCGGTGTGAGCATCCTCAACATCATGATGATGTCTGTGACCGAGAGGATCAAGGAGATCGGCGTGTTGAGGAGCATCGGGACGCTCCGCAGGGAGGTACTGGTCATGTTCCTCTTCGAGGCCCTGATCCTCGGGATAATTGGAAGCCTCGTCGGCGGTGTTGCAAGCATCCTTGGGGGCTACGCGGTCAGCCTCCTGATGCTCCAGACAGCAGAGTACCTCTTCGTCCCCTCGAGCATGGTCTATGTCCTCTATGGCGTGGCGNTTGGAATCGGGACGAGTCTCCTCTCCGGCCTCTATCCCGCATGGAAAGCAGCAAACCAGAACCCCATCGAGGCGCTGAGGCACGAGTAACCTTTTTTGAGATATATGGGCCGGGGGCGAATGGCATCCGGATTCGCCCTTATCCCGGCCCCGGGAGGAGTTCTGGGGGCCGGACTGCCAAGCTCCGTCAGCCCCCCGTGCGGGAAGGATGATTCACTGCAAACGGGAAGAGGAAGACCTGCAGTCAGGGGGTGCTCGCTCCTCCTCCAAGCAGGGTCTCGATCTCTTCCCTCGTGACACTCTTATCCAACAGCCACATACTGCACGCTTCCCCTTCCAGGATGACAATTGCGACGGGTGTCATGCTCTCCATGCAGCTGCCCGGCCTCTTGATGGTGATCCGGCGGGTTATCACCAGAATGGTCCTGTCGCCAGCCCTGACGGCCGCATCCAGCCGCACCTCCCGGGAGTGCATCATGCAGGGATCGCCCCCGTCACCCGTGACTTCTCCCAAAGGAGGAGGAGACGCACGATCCTTGCAACCAGGTCAAACGGCCGGGTTATGGTAGCATCCAGTTCGAGGTGACCCTCGAGGCGCTCCCGGGAAAAATCCGGGNCAATATCAATTTTTATCCGCCTCGAGCAGGAGAGGATGGGTTTTGCTGCCATGAAATATCCAAACAGCATCCCTGTCTCTGCCGGTCCCGAAAGCCCGACCACAGCCCTGCATTCGAGCCGCCTGAGTGAAAGGGACCGGAGAGTGGCTCTTGCAAAAGTTACCAGGGCAGGAACGATCCGGACCCCGGTCTCAAGGAAAGGAGGTACCGCGGGCACCTCTGCACCCTGCGGAGCCAGGGTCTTCTGCAGGGCAATTGCGGGAGGGAATACCGGCAGGTGCACGGGAAGGGGGAGAGCGACGTCTCCGACGAGGAGGTGAACTGCCCTCTCCCTCCACGAGAGCGTCCCCCGGAGGCCAAGGCAGAGCCACGAGGCGGATACGACAGCCATCGCCGTTCCATCGACACAGTCCACCCGCACCCTGAACCGGAGAGGTACTGCATAGATGCAGAGCACTGTGACGAAGAGAAAGAGAATGATTGCGCCGACAAGCGCCACGGAGAGTATGTCCATGGGAAAGGACCGGTCTTCTCAGGTCTCCCCTCTTTTCTCCTTTGTTTCTGACATCTCCCTGATGGCTCTGATGACCTGGGGAGCCAGGGATTCGGAGAGTGCCGAGATGATCTGGGCCACGGGGTTTTCGCGGTTGAGGGAGAGAACCTGGATACCTTCCGGGCCCCTGATATCCCTGTGAATCAGGATGAGTGCCACGGGCGTGATCTTCCCGCCACCACCGCTCCCCTCTCCCTCGCTATCCTTTCCCTTGCCGCCACCTGCTCCGATTCCAAAACCGAATTCTGTCACAACGATGACGGATCTGTCCCCGAGATCGATTGCGTCTCCGATGACATGTGCCGGAGACAGGAGGCGATCCAGTTCATCGGCACAGGTCCTGAGCATCTGCTCGCCAGTCATTTTCTGTTCTCACCGGAACAGTCATGCGGCAGGCTTGTTTAAGTAGTCTCCCGTCGGTTGCTGGAATACATGGTGTGCATTTGGTCTCCGGGATCGTCGCGTTCAAAGTGGTTCTCCTCATCCCCGGCCGGAGAGAATGGCGGAAATGACCTACCACCCCACGTAGAGAGACTTTGTCCGTGTGTAGGAGAGAAGGGCCGCCGAACCGTTCTCCCTGCCCAGTCCCGATGCCTTGACACCCCCAAACGGTATCTCGGGCGGGAGGGTGAGGTGCCGGTTCACCCAAACCACCCCGGCCTGAACCTGTGCGAACACCTCGCGGGCAATAGAGATGTCGCGGGTCCAGATGGACGCTCCGAGCCCGAACCTGGTCTCGTTTGCATGTTTTATGGCAGTATCGAGGTCGTGCACGCACATGACAGGGAGGACAGGTCCAAAGACCTCCCTCTTCAGGAGTGCTGACTCGGGGTGGACGTCGGTGACGATCGTGGGAGCATAGAAAGAACCGTCATCATAGGGAGGTCCGCGGAGTGGTTCTCCCCCCATCACGATGGTGCCTTCTCCCTTCCGCCGGAGCTCGTCGATGAGTTTTCCAATCTCGTCCCGCTGGCCCATCCCGCAGAGGGGACCCATGGTGGTCCCTTCCTCGAGGCCGTCTCCAACGGTGATCTCTCCAACCTGCGCGCGGAGCCTGCGCAGGAACTCGGCACCGATTGTCTCGTGAACAAAGAGACGCTTGACGGCGGTGCATGTCTGCCCGGCGTTGTAGAACCTCCCCCGGACAGCGCCCGCGACAGCCCTGTCAATGTCCGCGTCCTTCCACACGATCATCGGGTCAGAGCCCCCAAGTTCCAGGGTGACATCCTTGAGAGAGCCACCGGCCAGCTCCTGCACGCGCAGTCCTGTCTCCACGTTGCCGGTGAAGGAGACCTTCCGGATACCGGGGTGGCGCACGATGGCTTCCCCAACGACTTCCCCCCTCCCGGTCACGATATTGAGCACCCCCGGCGGGAGTCCGGCCTCCTCGAGGGTGCGGGCAAGGACGGAGTCTGCAAGGGGCGTCCTCGATGCCGGTTTGAGGACAACGGTGTTTCCGGCAAGCAGGGCAGGGGCAACCTTCCATGCCATGAGGAGGACAGGCATGTTCCAGGGGATGATCGCCCCGCAGACCCCGAGAGGTTCGCGGGTGACAATGGCATCGCCCGGGGCTCCAAGAGGGATGTACTCTCCGGTCAGGGTGCCTGCAAGGGACGCGTAATACTCGAGGACATTGGCAAAACCCCTCACCTCGTCGATGGATTCGCGGAGAGGTTTTCCCTGTTCCATCGTGAGGAGCCGCGCAATATCCCTGTGCCGTTCCCGGACGAGCGTTGCACCCCGGAGGAGGAGGAGGCCCCGCTCGCGTGCAGTGCGTGATGCCCACGCAGGGAAAGCCTCCCCCGCTGCCCTGACCGCATCATTGACCTCGTAGATCGTTCCCTCGGGAACACGGTCGATCTCTCTGCCTGTTGCCGGATTGATGACTGCCATCCACCTGTCATCCGCTCCGGCCACATCCCTGCCGCCAATCCTCATCTGCATGAAGCAAGGATCGCGACTTTTCCATTATTAGTGTTCGCCATTACAGTCCTGCCTGTGCGCTGGTCCGGGGCACTTGCGGTAAATCCCCGTTCGGGTTTTGATCCCGTGGTGTATACTTGACTCAAAAAAAAGACTTTTCCGGGCTCAAAAATCCAGGAGAGCAGGATTGGAACTTTTCATTTGCGAAGCCTGGTCCCGCACATCAGGACTCTCCGGACTCCCGATTGAGTGATTCCCGCAACTCCTCTGCTTTCGCCCTGACCTGATCGAAGGGATGGGAGAGCAACGCGGGAAGTGCATCCCTGCCCCCCGCTGTGAGAATCTCGTGCGCATATCCTGCCCGCGCAAGCCACAGGAGGGTATCAAGGGCAGGGATGCTGACCTTCTCGTCCGCGTCCCGGGCGGCAGCCAGCAGGAGGTAAACCCCGCCCCGGGATATAAAAGCGGGGGCCGCGTTATCGGTGGAAGAGAGAAATGAGACGAGGCGCGAGAGCAGTCTCCGCCGGGATACCCTGTCATCTCCCTCGATTGCCCTCTCGAGTCCGCAGAAGAGGTCTTTTCCCTGCATTTTTCCACTCATCTCTGTTCCCGTAACAGAAAAATAAGACTTTGTTTTATATCGTGAAGGTGCCAGTCTTCCTGTAGGGTGCGCGTGCATGAGAATCGGGATCATGGGGGATACGCATGACCATATCCCCAACATCAGGAAGGCAGTGGAGGCACTTGCGCGGGAAAGGGCGCAGATAGTCCTGCATACTGGTGACTTTATCGCGCCGTTCGTCATCCCGGAGATCGGAAAGATCGGTGTCCCTGTCACCGGGGTATTCGGGAACAACGACGGTGACTGCCCCCTCCTCCTCGCACGCTGCCGGGAGCAGGGCAACGTGGAGATCGGCGGGTATTTTGCGGAACTCGAGTTCGATGGTCTGAGAATAGCCCTCCTGCACGGCCATGACCGGGAGAGGCTCGCTGAGTGCATGGAATGCGGGATCTACGACCTCGTGGTCCATGGGCACACGCACAAGGCATCGATCTCCCAGGCAGGGAGCACACTCTGCATCAACCCGGGTGAGGTCTGCGGGTACCTGACGGGAGACCCTACTGTTGCCCTTTTCGACACGGAAGAGACAAAAGCCCGGCTGATCCACCTCTGATTGGCATGCCCGGAAATTCCGGGCAGGAGTCTTTCCAGGCAGCAGTTAGCGGACAAGATCGCGGAGGATTTCCTCCATGCGGGAGAGGACCCTCCCGACGACAGCTTTTGGGAGGCAGTCCCCGCAGAATCCGGAAACGAGGGTGATCGTCTCCCGGAACGTGCTTGCAGCAACCGAAAAACCGGGAGGATAATCTATGGGCGGNACGAGAAATGCGCACCTTGCCTTTATACCGGAAAAGNCCGTGCACTCCGGGGGTATGATGCCGGTATTGGAGAAAAAGGGGTTCCTGGGATACCCGTCCAGCCTGCTCGCCCGTGCAAGGTCTTCGAGGTAGTGCCGGACGCTATGAAAACCTTCTCCGAACATCTCCTGGATACGGATCGCAGCCCCGATCCCTGTCAGGCGTCTTTTTCTCTCTACCATGGTTCGGTGCGTCTCCCGTGCATGGGAGAGCGGGGAGAGAGTGCTGTCTGCAGGGAGCCTGACGGCGATGGCAACCGAGAGGTTCGCAACAGCAGGCGCTGACACTCCCGGAACGAGACGACGAAGGTCCATCGCGGAAAGGACGGGATATGCCCGATGGTCCTCGTGGGGGATCTCCCGGGAGACGCTCTGGAAGAATGCGGAGAGGAGCAGGTCGTTCATCGTCATCTTCTCCGACCGGGAGAACGACCGGAGCTTCCTGAAGAGGTCGCCTTCGATCCTTCTCCAGAGGTGGCAGGGGGAGCCGCAGGATCCGGGAATGGAGGGAACACCCCATTCGGCCTGTGGCTCTCCGTAATCTTTTCGGGCCACTATCTTCTCCTCCGGGGTGAATGCGGAGAGGATAGTATCGTACGATCGGTCAAAGGCCTGGTGAGACTGGAGTGTGGGAAAAGATCTGTTTTCAGGATCCCGGTAAGCGCGGGCGATACGGGCCGCCGTCTCCCTGACCCCGCAGGCATCTGTTGCCGAGTGGTTTACCGAGAGGACAATGATATCATCCTGTCCCCGGAGGAGTGTGAGCCGGGCCTGCGGTCCGATCAGGGGATCGATACGCTGGAGAAGGGCATGGCGCAGGGCTTCCCCTGCATCGTCCACCGGGACCGTGGAAAAGTACGCAGCCGGGGGAAGGACTGCAAGCTCCTCCCAGCAGGGGATGGGAGATTCAACGAACCGGCAGCGGAGCACGGGTTCCGCCGAGAGGGCAGTCTCCATCGCATGGAGGAGCCGGGCTTCGTCCAGTCTCCCCTCGACCATGATCACGAGGTGGATCATCTGGTTCCAGATCGTGGAGAGGAGAAAGTCCCACTGGTCGTTCTCCGGAGCAGGATATATCTTTTCACGAGGGACTTCCGAATATCTGCGCATTCTCCTCCCTGCAGAGATTGGCAGGGTGCCACCATCCCTGCTTTTTCCAGCCGGAAACGTTGGCGGGAATACGTGAAAAGGATTTTTCACCGGTTTCAATGATCCTGTTCTGCCTGCTTGCGCACGCGACATGCAAGGTGCCGGAGCGCGTTCTTTCTGGAGATTCCTGCTTTGATTTTTCCAGGAACCAGTTCCGGGGAGTTTACTAATAGACTATCATATACAACAATGTATTTATTTATACAAACCAAAGTATCCCTGCATGAAGACAAAGATTCTCCTCGATGAAGACCAGATGCCACGCCAGTGGTACAACATCCTGCCCGACCTCCCTTCACCCCTCGATCCTCCCCTGCACCCGGCGACAGGAAAGCCGCTTGTTCCCGATGACCTCAGGCCCATCTTCCCGATGGAACTCATCCGGCAGGAGATGAGCGACCGGAAGTTCATCGATATTCCCCCGGAGGTCCGGGACATTCTCCTTCTCTGGAGGCCGACGCCCCTCTTCCGAGCCCACAGGCTGGAGAGACACCTCGGGACACCGGCGCATATTTACTATAAATACGAGGGTGTGAGCCCGCCCGGGAGTCACAAGCCGAATACTGCAGTTGCGCAGGCGTACTTCAACATGAAAGAGGGGATCGAGCGGATTGCAACAGAGACCGGTGCAGGTCAGTGGGGGTCGGCACTCGCATTCGCAACACAGCTCTTTGGTCTTGCGTGCACGATTTACATGGTCCGATCCAGTTATGCCCAGAAACCCTACCGGAAGTCCATGATGCAGGTCTGGGGAGCAGAGTGCATCCCGAGTCCCAGCACGAGGACGAAGTCAGGGCAGGCGGTGCTCGAGAAGGATCCCCAGACGACCGGGAGCCTCGGGATTGCAATCTCCGAGGCGGTCGAGGATGCAGCAACGCACAANAATACCAATTACTCGCTTGGATCCGTCNTNAACCANGTCTGCCTCCACCAGACCGTGATCGGCATGGAGTGCAGGGAACAGCTCGCATCCGTCGACGAGTACCCGGACGTGGTGATCGGGTGCGTGGGTGGTGGATCGAACTTTGCAGGGATCTCGTTCCCCTTCGCCGGTGACAAGCTNAAAGGAAAGAGGAAGGATATCGANATCATCGGCGTGGAGCCCGCATCCTGTCCAACGCTGACGAAGGGTCTCTACACGTATGACTACGGGGANGTTGCAGGTCTCACACCCCTCCTCAAGATGTTCACGCTCGGCCACGACTTCGTCCCGCCATCGATCCATGCCGGAGGGCTCCGGTACCACGGGGACTCCCCCATCGTCTCGCGCCTCGTGCACGACGGCGTGATGAGGGCGATCTCTTATCACCAGAGCGAGGTCTTTGATGCGGCCCAGGCCTTCGCCCGCACGGAAGGGATCATCGTGGCACCCGAGACGTCCCACGCGGTGAAGGCAGCGATCGACGAGGCGCTCAAATGCAAAAGGAGCGGCGAGAAGAAGACGATACTCTTCAACTGCTCCGGCCACGGGAACTTCGACATGTCTGCATACGACGCATACTTCGCAGGCCAGCTCGTGGACTACGAGTACCCGGACCAGCTCATCAGGGATGCCCNCTCCCGGCTCCCGAAAATCCCCGGGGCCTAAAAAAAGCAGGGTCCGAAAGTTCCAAAAGAGATACACATTTTTTTCTTTGCCGGTGAAAGTTCGTGTTCCGAATCGGTTTTCTCGTCAATCCTGTTGCCGGAATGGGGGGTTCAGTCGGGCTGAAGGGAACCGACGGCATGGTCGACGAGGCAATCTCCCGGGGAGCCCGGCCGGGAGCCCCTGCACGGGCAGAAGAGGCTGTCCGCCACCTCGCAGGACTCCCCATCAGGTTCTTGACATGCGGCGGCAGGATGGGGGAAGAATCCCTTGCCAGCGCAGGAATCACGGGGTACGAGGTTGTGTACCGTCCTTCCGGAGAGAGGACGGATGCTGCAGACACGATTGCCGCCTGCCGGGTTTTTCTTGCGAAAGGGGTTGATCTCGTCCTCTTCTGCGGTGGCGATGGGACTGCCCGTGACATCTACTCGGTTGTCGGAGATGCCGTACCCATCCTTGGGATTCCTGCCGGCGTGAAGATGTTCTCGTCGGTATTTGCCATCACGCCCGGGGCTGCGGGAACGATTCTCCGGGACGGGCTGGGAGGGGGACGCGAGATCCATCTCCGGGATGCAGAGATCGTCGACGTGGACGAGGAGCAGTACCGGAAGGGCGAACTTGCCACGCGGCTCTATGGCATTGCACGGTCTCCCTCCAGGCCGGGTCTTTCGCAGATGACAAAGCAGGTCTACGAGGATGCCGACGAGGAGAGGGCAAAAAGGGAGATCGCGCGGTTCATGCGTGAGGTGATCGAAGGGACCCCGGATACCCTGTACATCCTCGGGCCCGGCATGACCACCGCGGCCATCGCAGGGGAGCTCGGAATCAAAAAGACTCTCCTTGGCTTCGATGCAGTAAAATCTGGCTCACTCGTTGCATCGGACCTTGATGAACGGGCCATCCGGGAACTCCTTGCTCATCATCACCGGGTCCGACTGGTCGTGAGCATCATCGGGGCACAGGGGGCGATCCTCGGGAGGGGAACCCAGGTGGTGACACCGTACGTGATAAGGGCGATTGGAAGGGAGAACATCATCATCGTTGCAACACCCCACAAGCTCTCCCAGACCCCCCGCCTCTTCATCGATACGGGCGACAGTGACCTCGACAGGGAGTTCGGGGACACCATCCAGGTCGTCTCCGGTTACAGGGTTGCAAGGCGGGTCAGGATACGGGGAGATACGCCGGGATGAGGGTTTCTGCGATATCCTCCCTTCCCGGAAACCCCTGCCGGCAAAATATTGGTTGTGTCACAAGATCGGCTAAGATCTCACCGGCAACAATAGGAATGAGTTATCCCATCTCACAAGCATTTCGGTAATCAGAGAAGAGGACCAGTGGGGCCGCCGCGGGGGCGCCCCG